>OIYR01001175.1_pt1 | contig 13621 bp, 7 predicted proteins | sample 1588221 | NCBI WGS metagenome assembly OIYR01 (sample SAMN03283292) | human gut metagenome | biome: human-associated habitat; material: feces | host: Homo sapiens | place: Peru | collected 2012 | reverse complement strand
GATTTGAAGTGTTAAACCCTGATTTGGTGATTTGTCATTTAGATGTCAAAGCTTCTATGCAGATTGATCTGACTATCAATAAGGGCCGTGGCTATGTTACGGCTGATGAGAACAGAGCATACTGCACTGACGTTAACGTAATTCCAATCGATTCTATCTACACCCCAATCCGTAACGTGAAGTACGCTGTAGAGCCTTATCGTGTTGAGCAGAAGACAGACTACGACAAGCTCGTGCTCGAAATCACTACGGACGGTTCCATTCACCCGAAGGACGCACTCAAGGAAGCTGCTAAGATCCTCATCCAGCACTTCATGCTCTTCAGCGACGAGAAGATTACTCTCGAAAGCCCGGAGCACGAGGGAAATCAGGAGTTCGACGAGGAAGTACTCCACATGCGTCAGCTCTTGAAGACCAAGTTGGTCGACATGAACCTCTCGGTTCGTGCGCTTAACTGCCTCAAGGCTGCCGATGTTGAAACTCTTGGCGACTTGGTTCAGTACAATAAGACTGACCTCTTGAAGTTCCGTAACTTCGGTAAGAAATCGCTTTCAGAGCTTGATGATTTGCTCGAGAGTCTGAATCTGTCGTTTGGAACTGATATTTCTCAATACAAATTAGATAAAGAATAAAACAAAATGAGACACAATAAGAAATTCAACCACTTGGGTCGTACTGCATCTCACCGTAACGCTATGCTCGCTAACATGGCTATCTCGCTGATTATGCACAAAAGAATCACTACGACTCTCGCCAAGGCAAAGGCCTTGAAGATGTATGTAGAACCGCTGATCACACGCTGCAAGGATGATAGCACAAACTCTCGTCGTGTTGTATTCAGCTACCTCCAGAACAAGTATGCTATCAAGGAACTCTTCAGCACTGTTGCTGAGAAGGTAGGTGACCGTCCCGGTGGTTATACACGCGTTATCAAGCTCGGTACACGTAAGGGTGACGCAGCTGCTATCGCATTCATCGAGCTCGTTGACTTCGACGAGAACATGGCTAAGACTGCTAAGGCTGGCAAGAAGACTCGCCGTAGCCGCAAGTCAGCAGAGGCTGTTGAGGCACCTGCTACAGAGGCTCCTGCAACTGAGGCTATAGAAGAGGCAAAGGCTGAATAATTCGCATTATCGACTTTATCTCAATAAAAGAGGGCTGGTTGAACTTAAAAGTTCTACCAGCCTTTATTTTTCTTGTGTTTTCTATCCTGTTTTTACTTATCATCTTTAACCTTTTTCTACCTCTTACTACGTTAACTGAACGTATATCAGGTATTGATTATTGTTATATATGAAGAAATCAGTTTCCTCTATTCATCTCTTGCCTCATTATTATTCCAATCTTATTGAGGCAGGATGTGATGAAGCCGGTCGTGGTTGTCTTGCTGGTAGCGTATATGCTGCCGCTGTAATATTGCCCAAAGACTATGACAACCCCTTGCTAAATGACTCCAAGAAACTCACTGAGAAGCGACGAAAGGTGCTACGTGACCAGATTGTACGTGATGCTGTGTCTTGGGCTGTAGGTGTTGTTACTCCCGAAGAGATAGATAAGATAAATATCTTGAATGCCAGTTTTCTTGCTATGCATCGTGCCCTTGACCAGCTTACAATTCGTCCTGAGGCAGTTATTGTTGATGGTAATCGTTTTAATCCTTATCACGATCTTCCTTATACTACCATAGTAAAAGGTGACGGTAAGTATCAGTCGATAGCTGCTGCAAGCATTCTTGCCAAGACATTCCGTGATGAATATATGGATAGCTTAGCCAACGAGTATCCTTACTATGACTGGCAAAAAAATAAAGGCTATCCTACGAAAGCCCATCGAGAAGGAATTCGTGATCATGGTCCTTCACCATATCATCGTATGAGTTATAATCTGATGGGAGCTACGCAATTGGAACTTAATTTTGACGAATAAAACGTGTCCCTCTACAAATTTCAAGGGACACGTTTATGAATGTCTAATTGATATTATTCTTTACTTCTTAGTTATTTCATACTTGTATATGCCGCTTTTCGCTGTGGGCTTGGCCTTTAGCGAGAGACGGTATATTTTTTTGCCCCAAACGTCTGAGAGACGCTTGTCGTTCAGCTCGATGGTTTCTATCGACGGCTCGAAGGTGTTGGCGTCGTAGTTGAGTTGGGCCTTAACGCCCTTGACGTTGATGCTCACTACGCCCTTCTTGCTTATGTCGACGTCGCCCCATGTCAGGAAGTTGACGATGTTGGCAGCCTTTGTCTGGCTGAGCTTGAAGTTGTCGCTTACCGTCAGTTTGCTCTTCTTGAGCTGATATGAACGCACCCAACTGTTTACACAAGCCTCCTTAGGATAAGCACTGGCAAGCTCCACGCTGAAACTCATTGTTCGGCGGTCGGCACGTGTGTTAGTTGCCTTATACTTCTTGCCATACATCTCGGGTACACCGTTAATCATCGGAATGTTGTGGTAGTTGCCCTGCATTGTCCATATAGTGTAACGCTCTGATGAGAATGTCTGGCGTGTATATGTGCCCACACCAGCGTCAATCATTATTGGCGTGTTGTCGTAGTAGAGCACAAACGAGCCGATATCGTTGTGGTTGTGGCTCTCGTCGTTGTAGCCGCCCTTACCCGCAAAGAAAGCTTCGGCATTGCGCATGTAGCAGAACTCTGTCTGCGGATACCAAGTGAAGGCATCTGCCTTATATCCGCCCTTAGCCTGGCTCATCTCCTTCAGCACCTTCATTGCCTCAATCTGCTTGTAAGTGTCGAGCCATACCGATGTTACAGTCTCCGGTTTCTCCTTGAAGCAGTCTACAGCCATGTCCATCATCTCTCTGCTGCCTAATGCCTTGCCGCAACGGTATACCAGCGCCATATAATCGCTCACGTGTGCCGACGCATCTGCAAAGTTCACGGCATAGCCGTTGCCAATGTACGACTTGGCAACAAACTCGCCCATATCCTTAACGAGCTTGTTGTTGAAGAGCGACACCTTGCCACCAGTTATCATCTGCAACTCTGATAGATAATCGAACAACTTGCCGAAGGCGTGGCCCCAATATGTGGCACCCTCCTCGCAGGCACCGTCAGCCTTTACGTAGTTGAGATAGCGGTCTACCGAAATCATCGACTTGTATACAGCCTTAGCCAACTTGTCGCGGTCGTTCTCCAGTAGCATGTAGCACAACAGAGCGTTGGCATTGCACCAAGGATTCCAGTTGTTTACGAATACTGTAGGACTTTCGTCCCATGCCATCCACCAGAAGTCGGTGCGGTTGATAAAGGGATCAAGCTCGCGTTTCTGTAGTTCGTGACGCAAGCGCATAGAGATGATTGGGTCTATCTTGTCGAGTTGGTCGTGCAGGAAGTAGTATGCCCACGACAGCATCTGTGCCAGTCCACCCTGCTTCAGTTCGAGCACATCGGTGCGATAGTCGGGTATTGCGCGTCCCGACTTCTGGAAGCGCACGAGGTGGGCCGATTCAGCCCATGTGGTCTGTTCGCAGAAGTAGAACACGCCATCCATAATGTCTGTTAGGAATCGTCCCTTACCCTCAGCAAGCTCAGCCATAAGCAATTTGCCGAATGCTGTAGAGTTGCGATTGTTGGGTTTCTCCATAATGTCGCGGCTGCCCGACTTCTCAAACTCCAGATATTGGCTTGCCTTAACCACCTCCCACTTGTAGTCGAGACATTTCTCGCCTGTCTTTATAATGTTGTCGCGATAGTCGCCAAGCAGATTGTTCCAACCATTGCGGTCAGAGTAGGCAGGGTAGGGCACCCACTTCTGGTCCATCACAAGACTGGCTTTAACCTCAGCCTCTGTTGCAGAGCGTTGCAGCAAGTCGCGCTTCTCGTAGGCATTTGCGCCCATCAGCGAGGCGGCAAATACAGCTAATATTAAAATGACTTTTTTCATATTACGTGAGTTTCTGCTAAAACAAAAGGCCGACAGAAGTTATCCTGCTATAGTATAACTTCCGTCAGCCTTTCATTATTTACCTATAAATTATTTTATAAAACCAATTATACATTACATAAGTTTTGCATGTCTTTGACATGCTGTCTTCAATCAGCTTTAGTTCTCACCCCAACCTGGGTTCTGGATGAGTTCAGGATTCTTCTCGCGTTCGCCCGACGGGATAGGCCAGAGATAGTCGCGGCTTGAAACACTATGAGTGTAGCGTATATTGCCGGTAATTTCCTTCTCAGGCTTGCCGTTGAGAGTCTCGAGCAGTCCCCAACGCTTCATATCGTCGAAGCTCTGTCCCTCGGCTGCAAGTTCTACGGCACGCTCATGGCGCAGACGTGTGAACACTTCGTCGTGAGTCTTCACGTTGACTGGGCTGTCCTCGCCCTGCCATGTCAGTGCAGGCATTTCTACCGACGGACGCTGGCGCACCTGGTTGATATAATCAATAGCAACAGCATCATTGTTCAATGCCCACTCGCACTCTGCCATCATCAGCAACACGTCGGCGTAGCGTATAAGTGGGAAGTTGATAGGAGTATCGGCACGGTTGTTCATTGCACCGTCCATATCGCCTTCCGGAACGAACTTGCGCCACAGGTAGCAGTCGTAGTTTTGGTTGACACGGATTACGCCGTTGCCGTCGTTAAGACCCTTTGTTGGCAGAACGAATTCGCTTGGAGCCACCTTGTTCTTATACCATCCCAAATAGCTGCTGTACGGAGTGATGAGCGATGCGGCCATACGTGGGTCGCGGTCGGCATACATCTGCTGCAGTTTCTCCTTGTACGGAGTGTAGGCAGCCACTTTCGAAGCCTTGATAGTAGAGTTGAATACCTTCTTCTTTGTAGCGTCGTTGGTTTCATAGTCTTTGGCTACGGGGTCGTCCTTGAAGAATTCCTTCCAGCTGAACTGGCGTCCGTCCTTCCACTCGTACGAGTCGGCGAATGTTGTAGCTACCATCACGTTGTTCCAGCACGAACCGTATGATGCGCGTGAACCCATATAGAAGCACATTGGCATGCCGTAGTCGGTGCCTACACCGCCCATGTTCTGAATGGCGAAAATCATCTCTTTGCTCTCGTCACCTCCGGGGAGGAAGAGTCCGGCGTAGTCGTTGTACAGCTCGTAGCCACCGTGCTCGATTACATCCTTAAAGCACTCTTTGGCTTCTGTATACTGCTTGTTGTAGAGATATATCTTGCCCATAAGAGCACGTGCAGCATACTTTGTGGCGCGTCCGTAGTCGGCCGACTCCCACGACTGTGGCAGCACATTGTATGCCTCATTCAAGTCGTCGATAATGAACTTGCGAACATCGTCGGCACTGCTGCGTGGCTTCTTCATTTCAGAATAATCTGTAGTAACGTCGGTGGTCTCGTCGTACAGAGGCACACCACCGAAGTAGTTGAGCAGTTCGTTGTAGAAGAGGGCGCGCATGAATCGTGCCTCAGCTTTGTATTGAGCCTTGAGTTGGTCGCTCATGTTGCAGTTGTCAACGTTGCGGATTACGATGTTGGCACGTGCTACTGATTCGTAGAGGTTGGTCCAGCGGTAGTTCACCCATGTATCTGCCATATCGTAAGTGCCGCGGGCAAACTTCTGGAACGACTGGTTGTCGTAGCCCATAGCTATACCGCCCAGTACGTCCATAGAGAACTTCAGTCCGAATACGTGGTCGGCCTGCATACGGCTGTAAACGCCCATCATTGCCGACTTGGCATGGTCTTCAGTCTTAAAGTAGGTTCCAGACGAGAGCTTGTCGGTAGGATATCTATCCAGATCGTAGCAACCTGTCAGAGACATAGTCAAGGCAAGTGCTGCTGATAATATTGTTATCTTTTTCATAATGAATTTTCGCTTAATGGTTAGAATGATATGTTAAGACCCAGTGTGCACTGCTTCATTGTAGGATAGTTCATTCCGCTTACTTCTGGGTCGAAGCCCTTGAAGCTTGTGAATGTGAAGAAGTTCTCCAAGCTGCAGTATACACGTACTCGCTGTACATGTACCATCTGTGTGAGGTTCTGCGGAACGGTGTAGCCGAACTGGATGTTGCGTATCTTCAGGAATGAGCGGTCCTGCAGATAGAAGTCGCTGGGCTTGGTGTTGCGTGTGTCCTGATACTGTATCAGACGTGGATACTTGGCGTCGGTGCGACCTTCATACCAGCGGCCGTCTGCTACTTCCTTGTTGATTTGGTAGCCATAGCGCACGGTAGGAGTGTTGTATGCATCGTTCATCCAGAATGTCTTGATGCCGAGCTGTCCCTGAAGCAATGCCGCAACGTCGAAGCCCTTGTATGCAGCGTTGAGGTTGAGGCCGAATGTGAACTTCGGGTTGGTGCCGTCGCTCACGATCTCCTTATCCATAAGAGTGATGCAACCGTCGCCGTCGATATCCTTGTATAGGAAGTCGCCCTTCTGAGGCTTGCCAAGTGCCTTGAATGCGTTAGGATTCTTGGCAATCATTTCGTCTACAATCTTCATGTCCTCGTCGGTCTGCAGGATTCGGTCCACGCGCATTAGATACTGTGAGTTGATGCTGTGGCCTTCCCAGATGAGGTTGGCACCGCTGATTGACATGCCGCCCTTGTCCTTGCCTTTGAACTTGTCTACATTATTAGTAATGTAAGCGAAGTTGGCGTTTGCACCATAGGTGAAGTCGCCTATCTTGTCCTGCCATCCGAGTGTGAACTCAATACCCTTGTTGGTCACCTCTGCACTGTTCTGCTTAGGCAGTGCTGTTGTACCGTGTACGCCTGGAGCCGGGAGGTTGATAAGGATGCCAGTAGTCTTCTTGTTGAAGAAGTCGATAGTACCGGTCAGGTGGTTGTTGAAGAATCCGAAGTCAAGACCTACGTTGAATACCTTGGTCGACTCCCATGTAAGGGCTGAGTTAGAGATAGCTGCAAGTGCAAGACCAGGTACCATAAGGTTGCCGAGCACGTAGTTGTTGCCGCTTGTGGTGTAGAGCGACTGGTAGTCGTAGTTGCCTACCGAGTTGTTACCCAGTGCACCGTACGAGAGACGAAGCTTCAAGTTGCTCAGGTTGCCACCCAATACGCCTTCCATAAACTTCTCCTGGTCGATACGCCATGCTGCTGATGCTGACGGGAAGTAGCCCCAACGGTTGTCTTTAGAGAAGCGTGACGAACCGTCGGCACGGAGGTTGAACTCGAAGAGGTACTTCTCCTGCCAGTTGAGGTTCAGTCGGCCGAAGAATGAGCGCATAGCCCACTCTGTGCTTGAGCCTGATGATGTCGACTCGCCGGTAGCGCCGTTGATAACGTCCATTGAGAGGTCGGTCAAGTCCTGGCGTGTTGCCGAGAAATTCTTCGAGCGGTAGAGCTCGTTAGAGAGACCAGCCATAGCTCCGATAGCGAGGTTGTTCTTGAACATCTTGGTGTCGTAGCGTGCCACGAGGTCGTTGAAGTAGCGTTCTATCTTGCTGTCGGTATATTTGATTGATGTCTTGCCACGGTTGGTCCATGTCTGCTCGTCGGTGAGGAAGTTGTATGCATCGAGGAATACCGGCTTGCGGTGAGTCTCGCGGTCGAGGAATTCGTAGCTGTACGATCCGGTGAGCGAGAAGCCCTTGAACGGCTTCAATGTGGCAGTGAAGCGTGGACGCACGTTGTTCTTGCGGTCCTGACCTGCCCACTTGTTAAGACGGATGAGCGGGTTGTTGTTGGCACACTGGCCGCTGTCCTCGCTGTTGTTCAAAGCACCGTAGCGTCCGTCGGGAGCGCGGAATACCATACCCGGAGTTGTAGCCGCTGTATATGTGAAGATGTTGTCAATCTCCTCAGCACCCGGTTCCAGGTCGCTCACGTAGCCACCAATCTGCATGCCGATGTTGAGCCATGCTGTCACGTCGGCGTCCATGTTGAGGCGTACGGTGTACTTCTTCATACCGGCATTCTCCAAAACGCCAGGGTTGTTCATGTATCCGAACGAGCCGTAGAAGCGAATCTTGTCGCTACCGCCGCTGAGTGATACTACGTGGTTGGTCGATGTCGACGGCTTGAATGTCTCGTCAATCCAGTTGGTGTTAGGATATTTCAGAGGGTCGTTGCCATTGCGCCATTCATTGATTTTTTCTTCTGAGAAGAACTGGTTCTTGCCCGACTTAGGGTTAGAGTTGTAGTAGCCCTCGTTGATAAGTTCCATGTAGTCGGCATAGTTTGACACCGGAGTCAGAGTCTTGCGGATAGACTGGAAAGATACGTATCCGTTGTAGTCGACCTTGATTTTTCCCGATTTACCCTTCTTTGTAGTGATAAGGATAACGCCGTTGGCAGCACGCGATCCATAGATAGAAGCCGAGGCAGCATCCTTCAATACTGATACCGACTCAATATCCTGCGGGTTAACGGTGTTGATGCCCTGCTCTACGCCGTCGATGATGATAAGAGGTGCCGATGAGTTGAGTGTACCCTGACCACGCACAAGGATAGATGCGTTGTCATCGCCCGGACGGTTGCTGCCTGATGAAACGTTTACACCGGCAGCCAGACCTGCGAGGGCCTGCGAAACGTTGGTGACGGGACGACTCTCAGTCAGCTCGTCCATATTGATGGATGCAACAGCACCCGACATGTTCACCTTCTTCTGTGTGCCGTAACCTACAACAACAACTTCGTTGAGGCTCTTTGAGTCGGACTTGAGAGTAACCTTGAGCGACTTCTCGCCGTTGTACTTCACCTCCTGTGTCTGGAATCCGATGTAGCTGATTACGAGTGTCTGGCCCTTCTTCAAGCCTTTCAGTGTGAAATCGCCATCAATAGATGTAATGGTGCCTACGGTGTCCTGTCCCTTAATCTTGATAGTGGCGCCAATGATTGGCTCGCCCATATCGTCAAGGACGATACCCGTAACGGTTGTAGACTCCTGCTGTACGTTGGCAACATTGTTTGTTGCCGGCGACGTGGCAGTTGCATTTCCAAATGCTGGATACATGCTGGCTGTAACACCAAGCATCAAGCCTTTCAGTAAAAGATTTGATTTGTGCATAGATCTTTTGTTTGGGTTTTTATTTCAGATTTAGTATAATTTTATTTCAGATGTAGTATACGCTTACTTCTGTTGTAGTGTGCTCTTACTTCAGATGTAGTGTACGTTTACTTCAGATGCTGTGTGTGCTTAATGGCTCACTGGTTGTTTTAGGTAAATTTTATCTTTCGGTTGCAAATTTAGAATAAATAAAGCATGAATGCCGTATACAAATATACGTTTTGTGTGTATTTTTCGTACGTATCTCGTTATTTAACTTATCCTGCCATCCTGCCAATAATGAGTTTCTTTTACGTTGCGAATCTAAATGATTTCGATGCTTTATCCCCATTTAGCATGCTTTTTATTTCGTAATAATTGATTGTGTGAAATTTTTGAAAGTATACTTTTGTTTGTTTAGTTTAAAATTTGTAATTTTATGCCCACTACAAGCATAAAATTATACCATGTTATACATTAGGTTTATAAAACGATTATTACTAATACTAATTGTCTGCTTATTCGCTCTCAATATCCAAGCCATGCGTTTCCGTCATCTGTCAATGCCGGATGGACTGTCGCAATTGTCCGTATTGTCGATATATCAAGACCGTCTTGGACGTATGTGGTTTGGCACTGAGGAGGGCGTAAATATATTCGATGGCAATACGGTTACGGCTATAAAGAAGTTTCGCGGCATGAATCCGCACAATATCGAAGTGCGACGTATTTGTGGAGACGACAACGGCAACGTGTATTTTCTTCTCGGCCGTTCGGTCGTAGCCATCGACTATCTTACGCAAGGCAGCAAGGTGATTGTCCCCGACGGCGTGTCGGCTCTTGCGTGTCATGCGGGCCATCTCTACTATGCTCGTAAAGGCCATCTCTGCTCTTATCGCATAGCCGACAAGAAGACAAAAGTCATTGCTTCAACGGAGGGTGCCCGTCCCAATGCCATCTACATCGACCGTCGTGGCACGGTGTGGGTTGCTGCTGTCAACGGTCTATACACGTTGTCTACGAAGACCCGGAGATTGACACCCCGACTCAGCGGACCTTATGTTGAATATATCTTCCAGGACTCACACGGCAACATCTGGGCTTCGTCGCGCGACCGTGGATGCTATCGCATTGCGCCCGACGGCACTACCACACAGTTCTCGGTCGACGAAAACACTGCCAAGGCTGAGAACATCAACGCCGTGCTGCGCAGCAAGGACTGGCGCACGCAGAATCATATCAGCAGCAACAGTGTGCGCGAGATTACCGAGGACAGCAACGGATATATATGGATAGGCACTTTTCTCGGTCTCAACCGTTTCGACCCCAAAACCGGTATGTTCAGCGTATATATCCACACCAACAATCCGCAGAGCATAAGCCACCAGTCGGTGTTTCCGCTCATCAGCGACCGCGAGGGCACCGTCTGGGCTGGCACCTATTATGGTGGAGTCAACTATTTCACACCCGACAACGACTCATTCAAGTTCTATGCTGCCGACATCAACAGTCCCAACTGCTTGTCCAATCCGTTTGTGGGACATATCACCATCGACAAGCGTGGCGATATATGGGTGTGTACTGAGGGCGGCGGACTCAACCGCATCGACCACGCCACTCATACCGTGACCTACTATATGACGGGCAATAATGCCAATTCGCTGCCACAGAACAATCTGAAGGATATTGTCTACGAACCCTCGCGCGACCGTCTATATATAGGTACGTATATGGGTGGAGTGTCGGTGCTCGACATCAAGAGCGGCAAGTTCACCAATCTGCTCTCTCTCTATCCTGAGGAGGCGAAGCGTTCGGGCAATCGCATCGTCGACATGACCCGATGGCACGACCGTGTGCTCTTCACCACGCTCGGCGGATTGTGGATGCTTGATCCCGATACGTATAAGGTGGAGGAACTCATCCCCCAACTGAAGGACTATGGCGAGCGACGCATCTATACCGACCGTCGTGGCTATCTGTGGGCAGCCGACGGGTCGGGTCTGTACAAGATTTCGGTGCAGTCGCGCCGTGTGCTGCGCTTTTATGAGGCAGGCAAGGCAGGATTGGGCGAAGTGGGATTCACTGATATCCGCGAGGACAGCAATGGTCGCATCTATGTAGCATCAGTAGGCGGCGGAATATACCGCCTCGACGAGAAGAAACATACGTTTCAGGTGTTCGACACCGACAACAGCGACATTATGAGCAACTTCTGCTATGCCTTTGCCAATGTGGGCAAACAGCTGATATATAGCACCGAGCATGGCATTGGCGTGCTCAATACCACCGACGACTCCTTCCGTAATGTCGAGTTCTCGCACGACTTCCCCCTTATTGGCATCAATCGTGGTTGCGGATTGTTTGCAGTCGGAAATACCATATTGGTGGGTGGCACAAATGGAATGGTGGCTATGGACGTAAGCCGACTGCTTGCTACACGTACGCACGGCCGTCTGTATTTCTCGCGTCTCTACATCAATGGCAAGGAATGTCTGCCTGGCGACGGCACCGACATTCTCGACAAGGCTGTCTATCTCACCGACGAGATACACCTCAACCACGATCAGAACAATATCACATTCGGCTTTGCCACCGACAACTATACACGCAGCTTCAACCAGCCGCTTTTCGAATACCGATTGCGTGGCTACGACAATACATGGTATACCACCACTGGCCACAGCATATCCTATCCGAAACTGCCTGCCGGCAACTATACGCTTGAGGTACGAATGAAGCCATCTACATGGCAGACCGAAGGCGACGTGGAGAAGTTGACTCTGAAATTGAAGGTAAGCCCGCCGTTCTACCTCTCTACCTTGGCATATATCATATACATAGCCATATTCTTTAGTCTTATTTGTGCGTTCTACTATTTCAAGCGCTCACAGCTGCTGCTTGAGACATCGCTCGCCATCGAGAAGAAAGACCGTCAGAACGAGGAGGCTCTCAGTAAGGCAAAGTTGCAGTTCTTCACGAGTATATCGCACGAGTTCCGCACGCCGCTCACGCTCATCATTGCCAAGCTCGACTATGTGATGCAGAATGTACAGAAGAGCACCGCCATAGCCCGAAGCTTGAAGAGTGTCAATCAGAATGCGAGCATGATGCTCGAACTCGTCAACGAATTGCTCGACTTCCGCAAGATGGAGCAGGGCTACACCCATCTGAGTGTGGGCAAACACGACCTCGTGGAGTTTGTCAAGGACATCACGATGGCGTTTGACGATATGGCGCGCACCAAGTCTATCACCTTCACGTTCTCGTCTACGTCGCCACGCATAGAGTGCTGGTTCGACCAGCGCCAGATGCAGAAGGTGGTGTACAATCTCGTGTCCAATGCCTTCAAGTACGTCAGTCCTCAGACGGGCACTATCGAAGTGCAGCTCGATCAGGACGACCGTCATGCCATACTGCGTGTCATTGACAATGGCGTGGGCATTGCCTCTGCCGACATCGACCGTATCTTCGACCGCTTCTATCAGGCCAACAATGGTCAGACCAAGGCCGTGGCTACACGTGGCACGGGCATCGGATTGGCGCTTGTCAAGAACATCGTTGAGCGTCATCATGGCACTATCAATGTTGTCAGTTCTGAAGGATATGGTTCGGTGTTTGTCGTGCAGCTGTGCAAGGACTGCACACAGTTTGCAGCTGACGAGATAGAGACGGTTGAGGCTCCTGCTGATGAGCCAAAGGTGGCAGAAGAGGCAACCCCAACCGAAGGCATGGCGAAGGTACTTGTTGTAGAGGACAACGACGAATTGCTCGCCACGCTGCACGACATCTTCTCGCCTTTGTATCATGTCGTCGTTGCCCACAACGGCAAGGAGGGACTCGACATGACGCGTGCCGAGTCGCCCGACATTGTGGTGAGCGATGTGATGATGCCCGTTATGGATGGTATGGAGATGTGCAAGGCTATAAAGAACGACATATCTGTGAGTCATACGTTGGTGCTTCTGCTCACCGCCATGAGTGCGTCGGAGCACGAGGTGGAGGGACTGCGCTGCGGTGCCGACGACTATGTGGCTAAGCCGTTCAATCCCTCGGTGCTGCTTGCACGTGTTGCGGCATTGCTGCGCATGCGCTCGCTTCTGCAGCAACGCTTCTCTAAGGACAATATGCGTATGGCTGAGGCTCAGCAGTTTGCTGTCAATAAGCTCGACCGCGAATTCATGCAGCGTTGCGACGAACTTGTCAACGAGCATATTGCCGACTCCGACTTCTCGGTCGACGATATGGCGCGCCAGTTGCTGATAGGCCACACGAGTTTCTTCACGAAGTTCAAGGCTATTACCAGTATGACTCCAAATGAATATCTGATTAAGCAGCGCCTCTCACGTGCTGCCGACTATCTGCGCGATAATCCTACGTCAACGATAGCCAATGTGGCATACAAATACGGATTCAATTCGCCACGCTACTTCTCACAATGCTTCAAGAAGGTATATGGAGCGAATCCTACGGAATGGCGTGAGAGTTTTTCTAATTGAGAGTTGAAAGTTATGATTACCTTTTAAAGCTATATATAGCTAAAATATTACAAAACAATACATATCATAACTCTCAACTCTCAACTTTCAACTCTCAACGAGGGTGTGTCAAAATGGGAGTTATAGGAATTTAAGAAGAAGTTAATCCATCTACGATGGATGGAAGTTAAC
>OIYR01001174.1_pt1 | contig 13624 bp, 11 predicted proteins | sample 1588221 | NCBI WGS metagenome assembly OIYR01 (sample SAMN03283292) | human gut metagenome | biome: human-associated habitat; material: feces | host: Homo sapiens | place: Peru | collected 2012 | reverse complement strand
CCCTCTTCCAAATTCCAAAAACGGCAAAAAGACAGGGCAGAAGAAATAACTCCTTACTCCACAAAATTGGTCAAGTTATTTTTTTACCATTACTAATTATCCGCTCGAAAAGACCTCCCGCCACACTTCCATATCGTAAAATTTACTTCCAAATGATACGAAATCAGGCATTTTTTACCATTTGAACGAAACCGGACACCTTTTTGGTTGCCCGGTTTCATTCGTTTTTACTTAATTTGCACATCGGACAACGGCAAAGGTGCCGCTGTTCAAGACGAAAACCTCTCAGAATGTATTAGCGAAGGAAGGCTATATGAGGGCAACGAGCAAGTCAAGAATGCCCCCACAAATTAAAAGAACAAGAAAGGGATGCGGCAGCCGCTGCTGCAATGCTCCCGCCAGAAGCCTTTTATTCTTGAGGAACATTTATTCATATATTATCTCGTGTGCCACACACAGAACAATGGGATGAACGGCACACTCAGCGTTTTCATGGAACAAAAGCGGGTGCCCACCAAACTTGTGACAAGCGAGGGACGGTGCCCGCTTTTAATTGCACCACCCAGTGCAAAGTTCACGCTCTCCCGTTTGCCCCGCCTCGTTTTCCAAAGCATCCCCAAAAAATCGGCCCACCATTCGCCCATTTCAAGCCTTTTCCTTAAATTTGCCTGTTCATAGAATCGGGAGAAAATACTGACGGAACGACAAGGGATGCCCATCATCAATTCTCACAGCATTTCTGTTGTCTCCTGCCAAGAAGCCCTTCTCCCTTTCCATTTATTGTCCTACATCATCAAGGCGCCGACCTAAGTAATGGTAAAAAAGAAATAAATCCTTACTCCACAAAATTGGTCAACTTATTCTTTCACCATTACTAAAGCATTGCATACCCCAACCGAAAGCAACTGCCGCCGCGCCTGCCATCTAAAAAACAAAAAACATCATGAAGACTTGTTCTATATGCGGTCATCAGTTTCCCGACGATCTGAAGGAATGCCCCGTGTGTGGCGCACCGGCCCCTGACGCCGATGCCAACACCACCATTAACACGAACAACTGCACAACGCCGCCCCCCGTGCCCGACGACATCCCGCCGGTGCCGGAAGTCGATGCTTCACCAAAAACGCGCATCGTCAGCAACGGCACCGTGCCGCCCTCCAATCCTGGCGCCGTGCCACCTTCTGGCCCTGCAACCGTGGCCTCTGGTGCCGTTCCGCCGTCAAACCCTGGTGCCGTGCCGCCCTCAAATCCTGGCACCGTGCCGCCTTCTGGTTCTTTCAACCAGCCGCCGCGCCGCAACAACACGGTGCTCTGGGTCGTCATCGGCATTCTGAGCGCCATCATCCTCATCGGGGCCACGTGGTTTATCGCCACCAAGGTGCTGGGCGACGATTCTAAATCAAGCGATAACAGCGAAGACAGCATCGGCAACGATGTGGAAGTAGTGGATTATGAAACCGACGACACGCCGACACAATCGGACACGTACGATGCCGACACGCTGGCTGAGCCCGACGTTGAAGAAGTGTACAACACCGACAACGCGTCAAACAGCCATTCGTCCAGCACTTCCAGCGACGACAACACCAACGTCATCACGGGTTATCTCCACCACAGCGATGGCGACAAATCGTGCTACGTACGCCTCGTGTTCACCGTTGACAACGACAGCGAAGTGAGCGGAACGGTCAGTTTCAACAACACCACACTGGACATCTCGGGCAACTATTATGACGGTTCGAAGAAACTGCTCATCTACGAGAATGGCGGCGGCCGCTATGAAGGCTACGTCAACGGTAGCACCTACTCTGGCAAATATTACGACAACGACGGCACATGGTCGTTCAGCATGAACGTCAACTAAGTAATGGTACCACCATTACTAATCCCTCCCTCTCGGAGGCCAACCCTCCCCCATTGCCTATGCACAACCATTTGAAACTCCTTCCGAGCGTCTGCCGCATTATGGCGCTGCTGCTCTTTGCGGGCTGCAGCCTGTCGGTCTGTGCCCAACAACGCAAGGTGCAAAACAAACCGTTTATCGATGAGCGCCGCTTCCATTACGGATTCACCGTCGGCCTGCACGACCAGGGGCTCTCTCTGACCAACAACGGTTTCATCGACCCCGCAACGGGAGCACAGTGGGTTGCCGCCAACGACCGCCACAATTTCGGGTTTTCTGTCGGCGTGCTCGGCGAATGGAAACTCAATCCGACGTTCTCCCTGCGCCTCATCCCCTCGCTCCACTTCGGCAGCAAGCACATACGCTTCCGCAATCTGGCCGACGAAGGACGCAACTCGCAAGACATGAAGTCGACCTACGTGGCACTGCCCATAGACCTCAAAGTGAGTGCGCCGCGCTTCAACAACTATCGGCCCTACGTTGTGGCAGGACTCTCGCCGATGTACGACCTGACGGCCAACAAACACACGCTCCTGCGCACCAAAGCCTTCAACCTCATGCTTGAAACGGGAATCGGATGCGACCTCTACCTTCCTTTCTTCAAACTCATCCCAGAAATCAAATTCTGCTTCGGGCTGGGAAACGTTTTGGAGAAAAACCGCAAGGACCTCACCGACCCCACGCAATTTGTCTATACACAGAGCATCGACCGCGCCACGACCTCAATGGTGGTGCTCTCCTTCTATTTTGAGTAGGTGGTTTTACGCAATGTTGAAAGCATTATTCTTTCACCACCACTAAGTTTTCGACAATGGGGGTGTTCCGAACCGCATGGTTTGGAGCGCCCCCTTGTCTTTTTTTTCTCGGCCATCCTTCAAAAAACAATATTTTTGACCACCGGCTAAAAAAAACTTTCCTTTTCTTGTCACAAAATCCATCCCTCCGTGTTATAACAATAGAAACACGCCACAGAAGGCAGTCACCTCCAGCCTACACTTCGGCTCTAACCTCAACGGCATGAACACGCAAAGCTTCGAACAGAAATATCTCCAACTGACTCCGCGCCTCTACAGCGTGGCCTTTTCTGTTCTTGGCAATGCGGAAGATGCGGAAGACGCCGTGCAAGACACGTTTGCCCGCCTGTGGGAAAAGCGAAATGAACTTGAACGCATGGAAAATGCCGAGGGCTATTTCATGACCACGCTGCGCCACATCAGTCTCAACATGCTACGCAACCGCCGCGCCGCCGCCGACATCGCTGAAGCGCACAACGCACTTACAGACATCGACGCCGCCACAGCACAGGCTGAAATGGAACACCGCGAAACGCACGGCCTGCTAAAGCGCCTTCTGGCGCGGCTCTCCCCGCGATCGCGCCGCGTTGTGGCCCTGCGCCACGTTGGAGAATGCAGTTTCCACGACATGGCAGAGATTACGGGGGAAACGGAGGTGAACCTGAGAATGATTCTCTCCCGCGCCCGCCGACAATTGCGGGCGGCCTACGAAGAGGAAATGAAACACGGATAATCCAACGGCCCCAACATTAACCAACACAAAAACCCAATACAAAATGATGACATCTGAAGACATACGCCAACTTTTGCAACGCTTCTACGACGGAGAAACGACGCACGCCGAGGAACATTCGCTGCGGGAGTGGTTCCGCACGAACGATTGCCCCGAAGACCTGCAGCCCGACCGCCAGATGGTGATGGCCCTGTCGGAAACGGCCGACGTGCCTATGCCTGTGGGCTTGCAGATGCGCATCTCAAACCGTCTCCGAAAGCGTGAACGCCGCCGCCATCAACGTGCCACGCGATGGCTGACCATGACGGGCATCGCCGCCAGTGTCGCTGCCCTCGCCGTCGGCGTGTGGTGCTGGATGATACCGCAACAGACGGTCTACACCGACACATGCCAAACGCCACAAGAGGCCATTGAGGAAGTACACCAAACGCTCAACATCATCTCGCGCGACCTCTGCCAGGGACTCTCTGGCGAAGAGGACTTGGGAGGCCCGATGCCTTGACAAATTGGTGTCTGATTAACTCTGACCACCAATCTACGCTCCATCCATTGCCCAGAACAATCATTATCATAACCGTTTGGAAGTGTTCCAAGCCGAATATTTTCAAGACACTTCCCTTTAAGTAAGGGTGAAAGAATAAGTTGAGCTATTTTGACCTGCAGGGCATAAGAGATAACTCCTTATTCCACAAAATTGGTCAAGTTATTTTTTTACCATTACTAAAGCGTGGGGCACGACAGGCTGCAGGGCATAGAAACCTGCCGATATTTTCTGTTTTGCACAGGTCGCTCGCGACCACCCAAAGGTAACGAAGTAGGTTTTCTTTACATAGATTTCATACGCCGTTTCGCTTGCCCAACCGCCCTGCCGTCCCCACGCCTCTTTACTTATTCTCATCAAACCAACTCCACCATGAAACGAGTCATCCTTTCCTCCATCCTCCTGCTCTGCGGTGCGCTCCCCCTTCCCCATGCGCTCCACGCTGAAGAAGTGCCGGTGGTTTTGACCATCACGGCCGACAGCAACGTCAAGGTTTTCTATTCCTTCGACCATTATGCCAACAACAGCAAAATGGCCCGCACCTACGTGTCGGAAGAAATGCTTCAAGCGGCCAAAAACAGCAACATGCTGCAAAGCAACGTGTGGGACGTGTCGGGGGTCATATCGCGACTGACAAGTCTTTTGGCGCTCCACACGCATTCGCGTTCCACCACCACTTCCGTGCGGAAGGACATGGAACGCGTGACGGCGAAAAAGGAATACGAGCGCGTGATGCACTCTCAATGGGACGACAAGGAGATTGCCGTGTACGTTCACCGCACACACGGCAAAAACATCAGCGAACTGCTCATCTTCAAGTTCCGCAGCAACTATTGTTCACGCATCATCCAGCTCACGGGAAAACTCCGCACCACCGACATCGCAGCCATCATCCGCATGAATGAAAACAAATACTAAGTAATGGTCGACCATTAATTAGCAAATGGTCCCTCCGCTTCACTAACCCACCATCCTTACACGACCTTTATGAAAACCTTTTCCAAGGCATCCATCAAAACGCTCCTGCTCGCCCTCCTCGCCGCTTGCACGCTCTCGCTGCACGCCGACAAAGTGAAATTCGTTTCGGGCGGGCTTTACCAAATTCGAACGGTCTGCCGAACCGATGGCTGCATCATGCCATCGAGCTACATCGAACAGGCCATCACATACAACATTGAATGCGAGGGCAACCAAGTCCAATCGGTGATGTATCTCAACAATGGTGGCAACATGATGCGCAACGTCGCCGTCGACAAAAGCGCATGGTGGGTCATCACGAAAGACAACGACGGGAACTACACCATCTGCAACGCCGCCACCAACCGCTATTTCACCTTCGACGGACAGCGCACCGCCAACCGCCGCTACATCTATCTCAGCACAGGCGACCACGGCGACAAATCGCGCTGGACGATTTATGCTGCCAGCATCGGCCTCGGCATCAAAAACGTTCACATCCCCTACCACTATCTCGATGTGCGCCTCAACAACCACATCGTTGGCACCTACGGCAACACGAGCGCCACGCTGCACGACAACGAGCGCTTTTTCCTCATCGACCAGAAGGGGCGCGTGGTGACGGAATTTGACGGCGAAAAGGTCAACCTGCCGAAAAACTGCTTCAGCGGCAACGCCAAGACGCGCACCTACACCGGAAAGACCGTCCGACACAAGGCACCCTCCGTGGCCGTCACCACAGAAGTGCGCCGCATCCAGGGCAACACACAACAGCTCTCGTTCACCATCAACGGCATCCGCCCGGTGTTCAACAGCCTTTCGTCTTCCCATCTCTTCGCCATCAGCGAAAGCAAAAACGCCAAGGAATTTACGGGACGCATCGCCACGACTGAGAAGAAGGGAACGCTCTTCGTCGACGGCAAGAAAGTGGGAACGGGCGGCACATTCCACTTCACAAAGCCCACCGACGGCCACACCTACCGTCTTGCCCTCGTGCAAAACAACGACACGGTGCAGGGGGCATGGCTGACGTTTACCTTCCTGCCCGTCATCGAACTCACCACGAGTCGTGCGGTCTCGAAATCCAGTTTCAGTTCGGCCACCTTCCGCCTTCTCGACCCACAACACCGTGACACCGACTCCACGCTCACTGCCGCCGTGCGCCACCGCGGCGACTATGCCACGCTCTTCCCGAAGAAGGCCTACGCCGTGAAGTTCGTCGACGCCACTGGCAAGAAGCAAGACCGCCATTTCCTCGACCTCCGCACCGACAACTATTGGATTCTCGACGCTATGGCCATTGACCACGCCCGCATGAGAAACCGGGTGGCGATGGACCTCTGGAACGACATGGACGTGCGCCCTTATTATGCGAAGGGGAAAGTGAAGACGGGGGCCGGCGGCCGCCTGGTGGAAGTGTTTGTCAACGGCAGCTACCAGGGCATCTATAATTTCTCAGAACGCATCGACCGCAAACAGCTCGACCTGGCGAAAACGGAGAAAAACGGGCCGCGCGGCCTGCTCTATAAGTCGAAACAATGGAGCACATGGACGCTCTTGGGCTACGACCGCAGGACAAACAGGCCCGTCGGCAGCCAGCCGCCTTCGTTCGACAACGCCAGCGGCGTTTGGGACCACTGGGAATGCAAATACCCCAAAGTGGAAAACAACCACAAGACCGACTGGACACCGCTCCACGACGGGGCGGCACTCGCCGCCTCGGCAAGCGACGAGGAATTTGTTGCCAACGTGGGAAAATGCTTTGACCTCTCTGCCGTTTGCAACTATTATCTCTTCATCGAACTGCTTCACGCAACAGACAACAGCGGCAAGAACATGTATTGGGCGGTAGGCGACGTGACGAAATCGAAGAAGCTCACGCCGATTCCCTGGGACCTCGACGGCATCTTTGGTCGCGACTGGGGAGGACGGCAATATGGCTACGATGCCACCGACAACTATCGCAACTTCCTCCGTAACTCCAACACGCAAAATGCGCTCTTCGAGCGACTGACGCACCTGAATGCCAACAATTGGAACGAGATGCGAGCAAAACGCTATTGCGAACTGCGCCGCACGGTTTTTGCCCCCGAAAACCTCAACCAACGTTTCTCCACCTACTGGAAACTCATGAGAAGCAGCGGCGCCATGAAGCGGGAGGCCAAGAAATGGCGTAGCGCAGGCAATGCAGGCCTCAGCTTTGAAGCGGAAGCCGACTACATCAAAAATTGGATTGAAACTCGCGTGGCCACGCTCGACGCGCAATATGGCTACAAATAAGTAATGGTTCAACTAATTTTGAACACCTACTTAAGATTTTCTTTGTACTAATCATCTTTGTTAATAATTAAGAATCTGCCATAAGGATAGATATTAAAATCATTCCAGTTTATAGGATTATTAGAGTATTCTTATGACAGATTTTTTGAAGTCGTCCGAACTTTTATGAAATTCAAGATTTGCCTTTATTTTTGAGGCGTTTTTGGGCCTTGAAGAGGGAGTGTAGCGAGCTACACGACTGATGAAAGGTCAAAAAACGGCCAAAAAGAAAGGCGAAGATTGACTTTAGAAGAGATAAAACTCCAAATCAAATCTTCATCAGAAAAGTTTAGATGGCTTCTTTATCACGTCTGTTCAAATGAAGCATTTATTATTTATACTTCTTTTAATTATTACATTCAATCCAGCTTCAGCCCAACAATTAGTTTTTGGGTCCGTGCGCGACGGCTTTCTAAAGATTCCGCTTGCGGAAGCAAGGATTACATTGCTGACGACGGACAGCGTGGTGGTGCAGGATTCGATCAAAATTACTTTGCGCAAGCGAAACGGCGAACGTTGGGGAAATGCAGAATTCCGTCTGCAACTTCCCAAGAAGACTTGTACCTATCTGATTCGTGCGACGCTTGATGGCTATGAAGATGCCTGGCAAACGCTTTCTGTCAAAGCGGAAATAGACGACCCTTGGGGACTGGACAGCCCCCTGGAACTTCGTCGCGTTCGCGAACAAACCATCGGCGAGGCCACCGTCACAGCGACACGACTCAAAATGTACTATAAGGGCGATACATTGATTTACGATGCATCGGCTTTCAAGATGCCCGATGGCTCTATGCTCGATGACCTGATTCGACAAATGCCCGGTGTAACGATGAACGATAAAGGCGAAATCTTTGTCAATGGACGGAAAGTGGACGAACTGCTTCTTGGGTCGCGTTCCTTCTTTGGCGGAAACAATAAGGTTTTGCTCGACAACCTTCCTTATTACACGGTAAAAAATTTGAAAGTCTATGAGAAAGAAAGCGATCGTAATGTCGCTGTGGGTTACGAGATGGAAAAGAAAAAGTATGTCATGGACGTCAACCTCAAGGATGCCTATCGCGACGGCTACATCGGCAATGTCGAAGCGGCAGGAGGCACGAAAGAGCGTTGGCTTGGCCGTGGATTCCTCTTGGGCTATACCGATAAGTTTAGATTCACGCTCTTGGCCAATGCCAACAATGTCAATGAGAAACGACATATTGGCGAGAGCGGTGGATGGAAGCCGGAACAAATGCCGCGTTCGCTACTTACGACGAAAAGTGTGGCAGGTGAAATGGACTATCAGTCGAAAGACGGCAATGTAAAGGAAAACTTTATGATAGACTTCCTCTCGTCGAAGGACTTTGCTGAAACCCGGCAACGTCGTGAGCTGTTCATGGACGGAAGTACGCCGTATGCTACGTTTTTGGCTTCGAATGTGGCGCGCGCCCATCGGCTCTTGGCAAAGAATAGCATAGCATTGAAAGTCCCGAACAAATTTTATGGCGACCTTGGTGTCGAGTTTGAATATAAGAAATACCGGGGCCAAAGTGAGGACCTTTCCGAGGACTTCCTTGACAGCCTTAATACCCGTTTACGCAGCTCGGGCTATAATAGGGGTCATTCCTATCGTGTTAGTGCGGGTGGCTTTCTTTCTTCTCGTAAGGAGGGGCCACTCCGTCCCTTATGTGCTTTCTATGGCTTCAAACATAGCGATAATAAAAACGAGACAGCACGAGGCTTCATGACCGAACAGTTTGTTCAACCCTCTACGACCACACAGTATAATGCAAACGACTATCGACAAAAAGAGACGCTTGGCAACCTGCATTTGCATTGGGATTGTGAATTAGGAAAGAATCTTAGACTGTTGCTTCAAGATCGCACGGAATATTCCAAGAAGTACGATCGCGACGTTCTCTATCACCCCGACACGCTTTCACTGCCCTCACAGCTGGATGCACTGTTGGCCATAACCGATGTGCGGAACTCTTATGAAAGTGATTATCGTAAATTTTACAATGCGCCGACAGTTTCGCTGAAATGGAGAAAGTATATGCCTGGGCCATATATGAAGATGGAGTACCTTGCTTGGGATTTGAATTTTTCCAATGTCATTAGATCCGAACGTTTGTCCTATATGCGTAACAATACGACACAAGATAAGAAGCGCACAAGTTACGAATTTATTCCTTCGTTCAACTTTAAGATTCTTCCTACAAAAAAGCCGGGTGAACAGTTGAGCTTCAATTTGATGTACCAACAAGGCATAGCCTCCATGTTCGACCTTTTAGACTATGTCGACGACGCCATGCCGCAGGTAGTAAAATTAGGCAATCCTCGCTTGAAGGGCACCGTCTCTACGACGCTGAGTATTCAGTTTACCGACTGGGAAAGCAAACATAAAGGACAGTCATACCATCTTCAGGGCAACTTCAACTACTATCACCGCCAAGTGGCCCAGTCTGTGGTGTTCAATCCCGACAACTCGCAGTACACCTATCAACCCAAGAATGTGAGTGGCGCCTATCATGCTTCAGCTCAATTCGACTTCACGCGTTTCCTTGACAAGCGGCAACGCTGGTCTTGGCAAACCACACTCAAAGCCGACTATAATCATTCCGTTGACCATGTATTGCAAGTCGGCATGACAGAGAGTTCCCCCAATGCGGTGAATACGCTGACGCTTCATGATGGCCTTTGGTTCCAATATCAGCATCAGGATCTCAGCCTCAGGGCTACTGGCGACATTCGCTGGCGTCATTCCGAAGGCAAGATGCGCGACTTCACGACGCTCAATGCCTACGACTATCAGTATGGACTTGCGGCACGCTACACCCTCCCCGTCCTAAAGACCACACTGTCTGTGGATGGAAACATGTATAGTCGTCGCGGTTATGGCAGTAAGACGCTTAATACGGACGATTTCGTACTCAATGCTTCCATTAGTCAACCCTTCTTGAAGGGAAAACTGATTGCAAGCATCGAAGCGTTTGACCTGCTCCATCAACTGTCATCCACTCAGTATGCTATCAATGCGCAGGGGCGTACAGAAACATGGAATCGCAGCCTTCCCAACTACATCATGTTCCATGTCGTCTATCACTTTAGCCGGAATCCACAAAAGTAATTCAAGCATGTCCCTCAAAGTTTTTCCCCCACTATCCGCAGCAAGAGTCTGCCGACTGCGGTCTCTCTTGCCAGCGGATGGTAACCAAATACTATGGCAAGGCCTATTCTGCTGAGATGTTGTGAAAACGATGCTTCATCTCTAAGGAAGGCGTGTCTATGCTTGGTAAGTATCTGTTTACAACAATTAGTGATTCATACCCCCAAGGGGCAACACGGAAGAACTTGTTCGGAGGTATTGCCCCTTTCTCTTTCCTTCGAGAATTTATGTCGTCGAATTTCTTGACGTCGAAGAAAATATTTACATTTGTACCTACAAAAAATCAACCCCATCGTATGAACAAAATCCTCTCTCTCATCTGCTGCCTGTGTGTCTGCGCCGCGAGCGCACTGGCGGGCGGCAAAAACGTAAAAATCAAAGTCGTGACGCCTGGCACACTGACGGAACTGCTGAAAGGCTATGCCGACAACGAGATAAAGGACCTCTCTGTCACCGGCACGCTCAACGCCAACGATGTGCAAAGTCTGCAGCGCTTTGCCGGACGCAACAATTCGGAGAAGAAGCATGAAGGCGGCCTGTTGGAAGTGCTCAACTTGGGAAAAACCACGCTGACCGATATGGAAAGCGGATTGAATCTGGCCGAGGTCATCGAAGGCTCAACAACGCTCCGCAAGGTGATGCTGGGCAACGTGTTCTACGTCAGCGCCCACACGTTCTCCGCGCTTCCCAACCTCGAAAGCGTGGATTTCATCGGAAACGTCGGTCACATCGACGGCTTCGTCTTCAACAACCTTCCCAAACTTTCCCGCATCACCTTCCATCAATGCGTACTGAGCACGGGCGGCGCACAGTTTGTCAAAAACTGCCCCATGCTGACAAGCGTTGTCTTCAAAGGGCCGGTCATCAACACATACTACGGAGAACCCACTGAATGCCCGCAGCTGAAAAACTACACACTGAAGGCTCCCGTACTGCAAAGCAACCATGCAAACTTTTTCCCGCAAACTGCCAATGCCAAAGCGCTCAAAGCCTGCGATTGGAAAGGTTGCGTGGCGTATGTCGGGACGTGGAGCAAACTCTGTCTGACGAGCACATCAGATTTTTTTACCCAATTTCCAGAGCACGTCATCAACCAACTCCTTGATGTGGCAAAGAAAACGGGCAACGCCTCAATGACGAAGCAACTGGAGGCTGTTTCAAAGAAATTCCAAGAGGCCGCTGCGGCGCGACCGAAGAAAGAAACCAAACTGGAGATTCTCAAGCAATCGGCGCCCTACAAACGCACGGGACAAACAACGCCCCTCTTCACCTACGCTTCGCCAAACGACTCGCTACTCACCCGCACCCGCGATTTCTTCCATCTCGATGAGGTGGCTGGAACGGGCGACGACCTCTCACGCATCAAACGTCTGCTCTATTGGCTGCACGACCTCGTGCGCCACGACGGCAGTTCAAGCTGGCCGAAATGCCGTTACAACTGTGTGGACCTCTACCAACTCTGCCAAACGGAAAAGCGCGGCCTCAACTGCCGCTTCATGGCGGAAATGCTCTGCGAAGCGCTCTTGGCGGAAAACATTCCGGCACGCTACATCACCTGCCAGTCGAGGGAATACGACACAGACAACGACTGCCATGTCATCACCATTGCCTGGAGCCGCCAGCTGAATAAATGGGTGTGGGTCGACCCCACTTTCTGCGCCTATGTGACGGACGAAAACGGCCTCTGGCTGCATCCGGGAGAGGTGCGCGAACGCCTGCAGGCTGGAAAGAAACTCATTCTCAACGAAGATGCCAACTGGAACCACGAAAGCAAACAGACTGTGGAAGGCTACCTGGAAGAATATATGGCCAAAAACCTTTACATCTTAGCATCGAACCTCCATTCAAGGAGCGAAGCCGAATCGCACGACCGCACCCAGAAATCGGAAAGCATCACGCTCGTTCCGGAAGGATTCAAATACAAATGGGGGCAAACAACCAGCGACGACGAATATTTCTGGCAAGCACCGCCAAAAGAACTGGTTGAATAATAAGAAAGCAGGTGGTCAGAAAGGCAAAACCTTTCTGACCACCTGCTTGGTTTATAGGGGGGGCTAATAGGTTGGGGGCAAGAAACGGAAAAACTTACCTTTCATATCCCTCATAATAATAGCTCTGCTCAATTCCCTTGAATATCACTTCGCGGTTCTCCGTATCGGAGGTTAGATTCTGCGAGAGGAGAAAGCGGAGTTCAAGGTCATTGACGGGTGAGCGCTCCATAGCGGAGAGATATTGGTCTTTGTCCACATACTGCCAGTTGACCACTTTTCGGAGCGAGCGTTTCAGCATCATGTCGAGCCAGATGCGGGTGGAACGGCCATTACCTTCCATGAAGGGATGACACACGTTCATCTCAACATATTTCTCTATGATATGTTCAAAGGTGTCTTCTGGCATCCGCTCCACGGCTGCCAAAGCAGCGTCGAGATAGAGCATATTGGCAAAACGGAAGCCACCCTTGGCAATATTCTTGTCCCGAATGACGCCTGCAAAAGCATACAAACCTTCAAACAGATATTGGTGTATCTGCTGAAGACCAGCCACCGTGCCAACAGGAATCTTATCTAAATCACCAGACTCAAAGAGGCGGCATGCGTAACCAAACGACTTTTCATCTATTTCATTTGTGGTCATAACTCAAATGTCATCTACTCGCGGCCGCGAGTTGCGCTACCTTCGGCCGCGGGTAGCACGAACGGCGGCCGCGAGTAGCGCTACCTTCGGCCGCGAGTAGATTATTCTTCTTAGCCGACGGATGACTTTGTCTTAAATATTGCGGTTTAAGTTGTATGGCTGAGCGATGCCGCAGACTCGTTTTGCTTCCGCACCACAAGTTCCAATACACAAAAAGGCCCAGCAATCCACATCACCTCGCTCAAGCGTATGCTCCTTTTTTCTTGCAAAATCTATAAGAACGGAAACGAAGAATACCATGTAAGGGAGCGAATGTTCAGTAGTCATTCCACATGTTATTACCTCCATAGTGGTTCCGTTTCCCATCCCTGCGGGAAGCCGAGAGCTTTTAAGTCTATTTCGGGAAACCGGATGAACAACCATGTAATTTTAGACTGCATATCATTATTGGGAGATATGACATTAAGAAAATACTTGATAATGCATAGGTCGAAGTAAGCACGCATGGAATCTGTTGGTAGCGTTATCCATTCTCCTTCTGGACTATTGGGAATTGCAGGCTGAATAGCATTCTGCTTGTTCCATACTCTTGAAT
>OIYR01001173.1_pt1 | contig 13638 bp, 6 predicted proteins | sample 1588221 | NCBI WGS metagenome assembly OIYR01 (sample SAMN03283292) | human gut metagenome | biome: human-associated habitat; material: feces | host: Homo sapiens | place: Peru | collected 2012 | reverse complement strand
ACCTGTGACCCTCTGCTTGTAAGGCAGATGCTCTCCCAGCTGAGCTAAGACCCCATATATAATTGTATGCTGTTTCCAGCAAGTTATCATCTGGGAAATGATAACAGCGACCCGGATGGGGTTCGAACCCACGACCTCCGCCGTGACAGGGCGGCGTTCTAACCAGCTGAACTACCGCTGCACAACAAAATACGGAGACAGACTACGGAAAACGGACACACAGGCTAGCTTTTTGCTTCGTAAAAAGCACGCATTAGCTTCTGCGCTCCGCATTCAGTCATCTAAATGGTGGTCGCTATAAGACTCGAACTTATGACATCCACTTTGTAAGAGTGGCGCTCTACCAACTGAGCTAAGCGACCATTTCGGCAAGCAAACGCTGCCACACAACCGTGGCGACCCCTAGAGGATTTGAACCTCTGTTACCAAACAGAGAGAATGGCGTCCTGGACCGCTAGACGAAAGGGTCAAACCCTTAAATTCTGGTGTCCCGCGTTGGATTCGAACCAACGGCCCCCTCCTTAAAAGGGAGATGCTCTACCGACTGAGCTAGCGAGACGCCATAAATGCACCTTTGCAAGCCTTTTTACCACTCACAAAAGCAAAACAAAAGAGCGATTATACTAAATCAAAGCTATTTTGTCAAGGGTTTTTTAAAATGTGTTTGCAAATTTAGGCTTCTTTTTCTAAAAAGCATTGATTTGCGATTATAAATCTCATCAAATCGCCACTATATGCGAGACGCAACCACGAAAGCACAATCAAATTTAAAGCTTTAATTACCACGCCATTTTTTCAAATTTTTCAAAAAATGGCTCGCAATGAAAGCAAAAAAGCGTTTTAGCTATTTGCAAATTTTAGCCCACTAAAATGTTAAAATTTAGGCGCATTTCGCGGTAAAATTTAGCATTTTGGCTAAATTTAGTTTGTTTTCAACCTTTACCCTTGTATGTTTAACGCCTTTTTTGCGTTTGAGAGCATTAGTTTTATGCGGTTTTCTTGATTTACCTTTGTTGCGCCCGGGTCGTAGTCTATCGAAACTATGTTGCTTTGCGGGTTGCGTTCTTTGATGACTTTCATCATACCGCGCCCGACAATGTGGTTTGGCAAGCACCCAAAAGGCTGAGTGCAAACTATGTTGCCCACGCCTTGTGAGATGAGTTCGAGCATTTCAGCCGTGAGTAGCCAGCCCTCGCCCATATTCATCGCCTCGCTCACATAGCCTTTGGCAAGGCTTTTGGTGTGGTTAAAGGCTGTTGGGGCGCGAAAAACGCCGTGTTTTTTGATGGCTTTTATCATATCTTTTTGTTTGTTGAGAAAATACCAATACACCAGCTTGTAGATGAGCTTTGTGCTGAATTTGCCCCCATAAAGCTTGCCCTCGATGAGCGTGTCGTTGATGCAATAAAGCGCAAAGTCCAAAAAGCCCGGGATTACCACCTCACAACCCTCATCAAGCAAGAAATCTTCAAGGTTGTTGTTGCCAAGTGGAGAGAATTTAATGTAAATTTCGCCCACTACGCCTACTTTTACCTTTTTTTCGTGCTTCATAGGAATGCTCGCAAAGTCCTTTAAAATCGCCTTTGTGTCGCGTTTTAAAGCCTTGTATTCACGCAAGCCCTCGTTTGTAGCTGGGTCGCAAATGCGCTCTACCCAGCGGCTGAGCATTTTGTCCGTGTCGCCTTTGTTAAGCTCATAAGGCTTGCATTGATTTGAAATGCACATCAGCAAGTCCCCATAAATCACGGCTGAGAGCAGATTTTTAAGCATTTCTTTGCTCACTTCAAAGCCAGAGTCCGCCTCCAAACCGCTAAAATTCAGCGATATGACAGGCACAAAGCCAAAGCCAGCCTTGACAAGCGCCTTTCGCAAAAGGTGTATGTAGTTGCTCGCGCGACACCCCCCGCCCGTTTGCGTGATAAGTAGGGCAACCTTATGCAAGTCCCACTCGCCACTTTTTAGCGCGTCTATCATCTGCCCGATAACAAGCAAAGCGGGGTAGCAAGTGTCATTATGCACATTTTTCACGCCCTCATCGACTACGCCCTTGCCGTGGTTTTTCAAAAGCTCAGCCTTGTAGCCGTGATTTTGTAGGATTTTTACTAAAAAACGAAAGTGGATAGGAAGCATTGTCGGCACTAAAATCGTGTGCGTGGCTTTCATCGCCTTAGTAAATGGGGCTTTGATAAGCTCGCGGCTGCTTTGTGCTTGTGGAAAAATTTGGTATTGAGAATTTGCGCAAATTTCTTTTTTGTCGCTCCAAATCTTAGTTTTGTCGTCATTTGGGGCAAGTGCTACCTTTTTAAACGCCTTTATAGCGTTTTTGGGAGCTTGTGCCTTGTCCTCGATAGCCCGTAAAATCGTGGGCGCATTTTCTTTGATAGCCTGCAAGGGACTTGGCAAAGCCTCCCACACCTCGCTAGGACCTGCGAAAAGGTTGTCTTGCTTGATTTTTTGTGTCATTTTTTTCCTTTTTTAGTGGCTTGGCTGAATTTTGCCTTGTCAAAATCGATTTTAAGCTCGCTCGCACCAGCTTCAACGCTGTTTTTTTGAGCCAGCCTTTCCTCCATCGCCGCTAAAAGCGAGCGAATGCGAATCTTTACCGCGCCTAAATTTGAAATCTCATCGATTTTAAGCTGAGTGTAAAATCGCCCCTTATGCTCCAAAATCGCACGCACCTCATCTGTGGTGATGGAGTCTATGCCGCACCCAAAGCTTACAAGCTGCACCAGCTCGATATTTTCGCACGCACACACTAGCTCAGCTGCGTTGTATAGGCGTGAGTGGTAGCTCCATTGATTTAAAATCTGTAAATTTTCAGCCTTTGCTAGGTGAGCGATGCTGTCCTCGCTCAGCACAACCAAGCCCAAAGAGTTGATGAGCTTGTCTATGCCGTGATTTATCTCAGGGTCTATGTGATAAGGACGCCCGCAAAGCACGATGGCTTTGAGCTTTTGCGCCTTAACCTGCGCTAAAATCGCCTCGCCTTGCGCCTTTATGTCATCTAGCCATTCCTCGCGAAAGGCATAAGCTATGTCAAGTGCCTTGTGAAAGGCTTTTTTGGAGATTTTGCTTTCATTTTTAAAGAGCGTTTTGGCTTGTTTTAAAAGCTTTAATTTTGGCTTTTTATCGACTTTTTGGGCTGAATTTGAGCTGAAATTTAGGGCTGAATTTGCTTTTGAATTTGTGTTTGTTGAGCTTAAATTCAAGTTTTTGTCTAAATTTGCCTTTGAATTTGGCTTTAAATTTAAGTGTAAAGTCTCTTTTGCACTTTGTGCTGAATTTAAGGCTGAATTTGCCTTAAAATTCACGCTTTTTTTAAGTGTCCTTGCGTTTTTAACCCCAAAAATCACGCTTGTCGCACTCAACGCCTTTCTAAACGCTGATTTGGGCGCAAGTGGCAGTTCTTTGGTGAAAAAAGGCGTGGCTTTTTTGTAAAAATCGCTCTTTTGATGAAGCCCAAAATAAGGATACAAAAAGCGAACAGAGCGGAGTTTATCGACATTTTTGCTTAAAAGCTCTGGGTAGTAGGCGACTACGGGGCAGTTGTAGTTGCGAGTGCTGGTATCTTCGTGCTTTGTGCTGCTTTCAAAGCCGTTGCTGTGGCAAGGATAAAAAATCGTCCCCACGCCCCTTTCAAGCAAGTCCTCGATATGCCCGTGCATTAGCTTTGCGGGGTAGCACACCGTGTCGCTTGGTATGGAGTATTGCCCTTTGGCATAGGTTTTGCGCGTGCTGATAGTGGAAACTTCGACTTCATAATCAAGTGCGGTAAAAAGCGAGTGCCAAAAAGGCAAATTCTCATACATATTTAGCCCTAGCGGAATGCCGATTTTACCGCGTGGTTTAGCGGGTTTGTTGTAAATTTTGTAGTTTATCAAGTCTTTAAGCCTTTGCAGCTTATACTCATATATATTAGGCAATGCGGCTTGTTTTTTTACGCCAAGTGGCTTTTCGCAGCGGTTACCCGAGATAAATTTGCGCGAAGTGCCATCGCCGCTGAATTTGTTTATGGTTAGGTTGCAGTTGTTGCCGCAAATTTTGCAGTTTGTCGCCATCGCGCTGTGAGAAAAATTCGCTAGCTCGCCCGCTGAAATGATGCTAGAACGCTCTAAATTTAGACTTTTTGCGTATAAAGCCGCTCCAAATGCGCCCATAAGTCCGCTGATTTTGGGGCGAATGACATTGCGTGCGATTTCTTTTTCAAAGCTACGCAAAACGGCGTTGTTTAAGAAAGTCCCGCCTTGCACCACTATCTCACGCCCTAAATCATCGGCATCTTTGGCGCGAATCACCTTATAAATAGCGTTTTTAACGACACTCATCGATAGTCCAGCACTTATGTCTTCGATACTTGCACCTTCTTTTTGCGCTTCTTTTACAGAGCTGTTCATAAAAACTGTGCAGCGCGAACCAAGCTCCACAGGGTGTTTGGACGCAAGTCCTAGCTTGCTGAATTCAGCCACTTCGTAACCCATAGAGCGCGCAAAGGTTTCGATAAAGCTACCACAGCCGCTCGAACACGCTTCATTGAGCATAATGGAGTCTATGTTGTTTTGGCGGATAAAAAAGCACTTAATGTCCTGCCCGCCTATGTCGATGATGAAATCCACGCGTGGATTAAAGTGCTGAGCGGCTTTTAAATGCGCCATAGTCTCCACAAGCCCCGCATCAAGCATAAAGGCTTCTTTTATAAGCTCTTCGCCATACCCCGTAACCGCACTTCCTTTGATGATGATTTGCTCGCTAAATTCATCATAAATGCGCGCCAGCTGCTCTTTGATGACGCTTGCGGGGTTGCCTTGATTTGAGTTATAAAACTGATACAAAATGCGGTTTTTATCATCGAGCAAAACAAGCTTTGTCGTGGTGCTGCCGCAATCAATGCCAAGATAAGCGGCGATTTTTTCGCCCCCATTTTGTTTAAATGCGCTTTTTATGTCTATCTCATCGACACTTGCGCTTTCGTGGCGTGCTAAAAAGTCCTTAAAATCGCTCTCATCTTTGAAAAGCGGCTCTAAATACTTGTTACGCGAGCTTGTGTTTTTGGACTCTTCAAGCTTTTGCAGTAAATTTTTGCACGAAAAACTTTTGTTTGAATTTCTAGCGCACCTTGCCACGCCTATGGCGACTGAGTATTGTGCGTATTTTGGAAACACGGGCGTAAAGGGCTTTGCGTTTTCATCTTTTGCTGAATTTGCCGCCAAAGTTTGCACAAATCTTTCTTGCAAACCCTTGTAAAAAAAGAGCGGTCCGCCCAAAAACATCACCTTGCCGCCGATTTTGCGCCCTTGTGCTAAACCGCTTATGGTTTGATCCACAACCGCTTGAAAGATACTTGCGGCTATGTCTTCTTTGTTTGTGCCTTGATTTAAGAGCGGTTGCACATCAGTTTTAGCAAAAACGCCGCAACGACTTGCCACAGGGTAGAGTTTTTTGTGGCGAAGTGAGAATTCATCGAATTCTTGTGCGCTTATGGCGAGCAAGGTTACCATTTGGTCGATAAATGCGCCCGTGCCGCCAGCGCAAGAGCCGTTCATTCGCTCCTCCGTGCCACCGCTTAAAAATAAAATTTTCGCATCTTCTCCGCCAAGCTCGATGACAGCGTCCGTGTCAGGCTCTAAAAATTTAACCGCTTCTGCTGTGGCAAAAACTTCTTGCACGAAGTCAATCCCCACCGCCTTGCAAATGCCAAAGCCCGCCGAACCACTCAACGCTACTTTAAATCCACGCTCGCCGATAATGCCTTGCAAATCCCGCACCAGCTCAGCCGCCTTTTCGCGCACCTTTGCGTAATGGCGCTCATACCTTTTATAAATCAGCTCATCTCCGTCTAAAAGTGCTATTTTAGCGGTAGTTGAGCCTATATCAATGCCAAGTGTTAGCGGTGCTTTCGCATTTGAAATCATTTCTTGCATACATTTCCTTAAAAATTTAAAAATGAAATTCGCATTATACACAAAAAAAGAAATTTTGATAGTATTTTTGTATTTTTTTGTTGATAAAAATGTACACAATGAAGTTGCTAAAATCAAATTTTAATACTATCAAATCCCTTTTTATAGCACTTTTAAGTATTTAGGCATTTAAAAATAATGAAAATTTGCTTGAAAACTAAAAATTTGCTACAATACGCAAAATTTTTGTCTTTCTTAGGGACGAGAAAAGGGTAGAAAATGCACGGCAAGATAATGGTATATATCGACTCCACAGGGCGTGGAACGGTTATGGATTTGAGAAAAACCTTTTTTGATTTTAACCGCCAAAGTTGGCACGACAAAAAAAGTATCCCAAGTGTAGGTATTTTTGTTGAATTCAGCGCAGACTCCACCAACCGCATTACCAGCATAAAGCCATCTAAATACCAAGAATTCAAAGAAGGCGACTTTTTTTCAGAGAGCGATTTTTGGCGCACGGAGAGTGATTTTGAGCTTGAAAATGTAGAGCAGGCAAAGCGTGCAGAGTATGTTACACAGCTTTACCGCACGACTGATTTTAACACACTTGACCACATACCCTTGTCAGTTACCATTCCACAAGCCATTCAAAATTACTTTAAAGATGAATTGCTTGCCGTAGATAGCCTTAAAGACAATATGGAGGCGCTTGAAAAAAAACCACCGCTTGTTTTGAACTATTTTATCTTTAAAAAATTCGTTACCAAAGCCCTTGATACCTTACTTTATATGGATAATTCTATAAATCAAGGGCAATTTTCTAACATTAGAAATATCACAACTAGGCTTGAAGCCTCATACAATGATATGAAAGATAAGCAAAAAAATCTCAACATTACGCGCATTTTTAATGAGAATTTTTTGCCCACGCAGTGTTATTATCAAGCTTTGCTTATAGCTATTGATACGCGTAAAAACCGCATAAAAAACGCGCAATTTCAACTAAGAAGCGCGAGAATGGAAATCAACTTTGAAACCCAAAAACCAAAGCCAAACAAAGAAAGGATAGACTCTCGCAAGGAAAAAATCATCAAGCTTACTGAGGAAATGACAGAGGTTCAAAAAAGCATAGAAAGGCTTGAAAACTTAAAAGAAGGCTTTTTGACACGCAATAGCAAAGCTTTTGAACAAGGTTTTAAACTTGCAAGAGAGCGGCTTTTTCAGCGAATTGCTAGCGGACTTGACTTGTGTGCGACTATCACTGATGTGAAAATTTGGACTCTTTCTTTAAGCTCCACAGGGCTTAGAAATTCATACTTTGCAAAAGATAACATTTACAATTCTTTTTGCACTTTTGCCTTTGCGGAGCTGTATTTAAGTAGGCTTGATAAGTATTTACTCTCAGAAAACGACCAAAGACTTTACTCTTATGTGCAAAATGTCATCAAACAATACCGCAAAAAATTTCTCATCGTCAGCTCTGATGAGGAGCTTATCACGGATTTGAAAATCAAATTTTTTGAGTTAAGCCCTTATAATCTTGTCAAATTTGCAATGAAAGAGGTGAATTTTCAACAAATGATGAGAGATGAAACTTTTGATATGGTATATGTCGATGAAAACACGGCGTGGGAGAGTGCAGCCGACATCATCTTAAAGGGCAAAGAGCTTGACAGATATGGACGGACAAAATTTAAAGTGCTTTAACCAAACATTTAGGAAAAATTGCTATAATGCCCTTTGCCTGAGTGGCTCGATACAAGTGTTTCTTGGTCCAACACATTACTTTTTACTGCGATTTGTGCTGTTACACCGTGTCTGTGGGGTCGTTTGAGTCTTGCAAAAGGCGAGAACTTGCAGCCTTTAAGGACAGCCTAGCGGTATCTTTGACTTTTTGGGGTCAAATACGCACTCACGACCATTTGGGCTTTTTTGGTGATTTGGAGCAAATTTAGCTTTTTGGCTGAATTTAAGCGAAAAGAGCTTAAACTCAGCTTGCAAATTTAGCCTAAACGCTAAAAATTCATCATTTTGGAGCAAATTTCAATGAAAATTTTGATTTTAGGTAGCGGGGCGCGTGAGTTTTCCATAGCTTTGGCGATAAGGCGCGAAGATGATAGGGCTGAGTTTTTTTTCGCCCCGGGCAATGGAGCGACAAGCAAACTTGGCACAAATGTAAATTTAACGGACATTAGCGAGCTAACAGCCTTTGCAAAGGCTGAAAAAATCGACTTGTGTATAGTAGGAAGTGAAGATTTTTTGGCTCGTGGGGTTGTCGATAGCTTTGAAAAGGCGAATTTAGCTATATTTGGACCTACAAAAGCCGCCGCACAGCTTGAAAGCTCAAAAGCCTTTATGAAAGAATTTTTGCAAAGACACCACATAAAAACAGCGAAATTTTTAAACACCGATGATTTAGGCATTGCAAGCGAGTTTATCCGCTCATTAAACGCTCCCATAGTTGTTAAGGCTGATGGGCTTTGCGCAGGCAAAGGTGTCATCATCGCTCAAAGCGTTGATGAAGCCATAAACGCCGCAAAAGATATGTTAAGCGGAGCAAGTTTTGGCGAAGCGGGCAAGCGCGTGGTGATTGAGGAATTTTTAGACGGCTTTGAGTTAAGCATTTTCGCCCTTTGCGATGGCAAGGATTTCGTGCTTTTGCCCGCCGCACAAGACCACAAGAAACTAAAAGACAAGGACAAGGGACCAAACACAGGCGGAATGGGCGCTTACGCCCCAAGCCCGCTTGCAAGTGATGAGCTTTTAGAGACTATCAAAAAAGACATTATCGCGCCCACTTTGGCGGGAATGCGCGCTGAAAACAACGAATTTAAGGGCGTTTTGTTCGCAGGGCTGATGATAGTGCGCGGCGTGCCTTATGTTTTAGAGTTTAATGTGCGCTTTGGCGACCCAGAATGCGAAGTGCTGATGCCACTCATCAAAAATCCGCTCGAAATTCTGCTTGCTTGCACGAAACAAAGGCTCGCGCAAGTTGAAATTCAGCTTTTGCAAGAATTTGCTGTGGGCGTGGTTTGTGCAAGTGAAAACTACCCTTACAAAGGCTCGCCGAAGGCTGAAATTTCACTTGGCGAAGTGCCGCAAAATACGCATTTGTCCTTTGCTGGCGTGAGTGCGGAAAATGGCAAACTCTACGCCACAGGCGGACGAGTGCTCGTGTGCGTGGGACTTGGAGCGACTTTAAAAAGCGCGCAGCAAAATGCTTATAAACTTTGCGAAAATGTGAAATTTGCGGGCAAGCAAAACCGCACAGATATAGCGTATCAGGCTTTAAAATGAAAAATAGCGACTTGTTTTTTTGGTTCTTTTTTGCCTTGCGTGCTTGGGCGTGGAGTTTGAAAAAAGCTCAAAGCGCGTGCGCATTTTGCCTTTTTTCACGCAAAAGCCACGCAAAGGCGTTTTGCTTTGATAAATTTAAAGCAAAATGCGCTAGGTGCGTGCTTGCTTTATCAAATGCGCCACAAAAACGCCCTTTCATCGCAAATTTCAGTCTAAATTTCACGCAAATTTTTGTAAATTCAGCTAAATTCTTGCCAAATTTCACTCGAAATTCAACAAATTCACATTTTAAGGCTTATCGATGAACGAAACATTAAAAAAATTAGAGCGCGAAAATATCCGCCTTGCGAGCTTTCCTAAACGCGTTTTAGCTTACATTATCGACAATCTCATCATCTCAGCTATCATTTTAGCTATTTTTGCTGATGAGTTGATGGGTTTTGATGACTTAACGCAAATCCAAATGCTGATGGCTAACTTTTTTGGCGGAATTTTGCTCTTGCAGTTTGCTTATGACTTTGTTTTTACCTTTCTTTACGGCGCAACGCTTGGAAAAATGGCGTGCAAAATCAGCATCGTGGGTGAGAGCAGCCTATACAAGCCAAATATCACGCAAAGTGCCATTAGAGCGGGCGTGAAGCGTTTGAGCGATGCGGCTTTTATGCTCGGTTTTGCGTGGGCTTTGGGAAATGACTTGCGAAAAGCGTGGGAAGATTACGCTGCTAAAACCTTGGTGATAGAACTTGCATAAATTTACGCTCACTCGAATTTTGCTTTTTTTAAGCGTGCTTTTGGGCTTTTTAAACGCTGAGCAAGTGGATTTTTACGCAAATGACTTGCAAAAAAACGGCGAGCTGGTTGAAGCAAATTCAAGCGTTTTAATCTTTTCCAACAACTATCTCATCAGTGCTGACAGGGCTGAATTCAACGAAACAAGCCGCGATGTCGAGCTTTTTGGCGAAGTGAGCGTGCTGCGCAATCAAAACGAGCGTTTTAACTCTTGCTACGCAAAGGTAAATTTAGACGGCGATAGAGCGAGTTTTAAGGACTTTTTTTTTGCTGACAACAAAATGGAAGTGTGGTTTCAAAGCGGGCAAAGCGACTTAAATTCCACGCTTTTTCTCAGCAAAGACTCCACCGTTTCAAGCTGCAATGTGCATAATCCTGACTGGAAAATCCGCTTTTCCACAGGCGAGCTTGACAGGACGAACAACTACTTGCACCTTTACAACGCAAGACTTTATGTTAAAGATGCGCCCGTTTTTTATGTGCCTTATCTTGGTTTTAGCCTTGATACTTCGCGCAAAAGCGGGCTTTTAATCCCCGAGTTTGAATTCAACCGAGATGATGGCTTTTACTACAATCAGCCCTTGTTTTTAGCCTTTTATGATGAGTGGGATTTAGAGTATCGCCAGCAAATTCGGGTAAATCGCGGTATAGGTGGCTACGCAACGCTGCGTTTTATGGACTCGCCGCATTCTAGCGGGGCTTTAAATGGTGGTATTTTTAGAGAACGGGCGGATTATTATGAGAGAGAAGGGCTTAAAAACCAGCTCCACAAAGGCATAGAGCTGCGCTACACGCGCCAAAGCCTTTTTAAAAGCTTGTTTGATTTGGGAGAGCATATACAAGAAGGCGTTTGGATAGATGGCATTTACTTAAATGATGTGGATTATTTGAATTTAGAAGCGCGGAATTTTAGGGATTTGACTTCGCTTGTTACTTCTGAATTCAGCTATTTTATCGCTAATGAAAACAACTACCTAGCCACATACGCCAAATACTACATAGACACGGCAAAGCTCAACAACAAAGACACGCTCCAAGAGCTGCCAAGCGTGCAGTATCACCGCTTTTTGAGCGGGATTTTGCGCAATTACATTCAGTATTCTTTTGATGCGACTTTCAACCGCTACACGCGCGAAGTGGGCGTGGGCGCAAATGTCGCAAATTTCAATCTACCGCTGAATTTTCATTTGGAGCTTTTTGATGATTTTTTGCAGTTTAAATTCAGCGAAAAGCTCTATGGCTCTTTTGTCGGCTATACGCGCCACGCTATAAAAAGCGAGCATTTGCTCCGCAACTACCACGAATTCACGCTTTACACCGAGCTTGCCAAACCTTATGATAGCTTTTATCACACCATTCATTTTAGCGCAAACTACCTAATGGACGGCGTTAGCAAGGGCGAGATAACGCAAAATTTCTTAAATTTTGACGAAGAAGAAGAGAGTTTGAGCGTCAAAGCCGTGCAGTTTTTCTACAACGACAAGGGCGAAAAAAAATTCAAACAACGAGCTCAGCTAGCCTATGACACGCAAACGATGAAATTTAGCCAGCTCAAACATTTAGCGCAATACTTTTTTACCCCAAATGTCGCTTTAAGCAACGAAAGCATCTACTCCAAAGAGCAGCAAAGATGGACTAAAAGCATAAGCAGCCTTGAAATCGCTTTGCGAAAATTTAACTTCAACTTTTCGCACGCCTACAAATACGACTTTAACGAATTCATCAAACAAGACTTAAACACGCTTGAAAAGCACAGCTTCATCGGGGCGAGCGCTGATTATACCTACAACATAAACTATAAATTCATCGCAGGAGCGTGGTTTGACACGCAAAGAGCGCATTTAAACGCTTGGGAAGTGGGCTACACTTATCAACGCAAATGCTGGAACTACTCGCTCATCTACAAAGAACGCACCGACCCGCAGCTCACAAGTGCTGGTATCAGCGCTAAACGCAAAAACGGCGTGTATTTTAGCTTTAACTTTTACCCTGTGGGCGGCGTGCGCTATGACTTGTCCTTGCGCGAAAACACAAGTGCTGTGGGTAGTGGGTATGGCACAAGCAGCACAAAAGTAAGCACTTCTAGCTCATCAAGCGGAGCAAGTGGCGGTAGCAGCGGCACTAGCGGCGGAGTGGATTAAATTTATCAAAACAAAGCGAAGTTAAAACAAATTTATAGTAAAATTCATAAAAATTTAAAGGAAAATTTATGCAATACACTATCGAACTCAACAATCACAGCGAAATTTTCGATGTGGATAAGGTCGCTAAGCAAGCAGCTGGTGCTGTTTTGTTAAGGCAAGGCAAAAGCGTGGTTTTAGCCACAGTCGCCCACGAGGACAAGCCTGTGGAGGAGGATTTTTTGCCCTTAACGGTGCAATATATCGAAAAAGCCTACGCAGCAGGGCGAATCCCCGGTGGCTACATAAAGCGCGAAACCAAGCCAAGCGACAGCGAAACGCTCACAGCGCGTATCATCGACAGAAGTTTGCGCCCGCTTTTCCCAAAGGGCTACGCTTATCCTACTCAAATCGTGGTGCTGGTGCTTTCGTGCGATAGTGAAGTGGATTTGCAAGTGATGAGCCTAAATGCCGCAAGTGTTGCGCTGTATCTTAGCGACATACCGATGAAAGCCCCTGTTTGTGGCGTGCGCATCGCAAGAATCAACGATGAATTTAAGCTCAATCCCACAAACACGGAACTTAAAAAATCAACCCTTGATTTGTTTGTCTCTGGCGTGAAAGATGAGCTTTTGATGATAGAAATGCGCGCCCTGCCAAGTGAGGGCGAGTTTATCCCTGTGGTTGCACCTTTTGCGGGCATTGACGGGCAGAGCATTCAAAATATGAACGAGTTGAGCGAGGATGAGATAGTAAATGCCCTAAATTTAGCCCAAAAAGCCATAGAAAACGGCTCAAACGCTTACGAAGAAGCATTTAGCAAACACAGAAAAAGTGGCGAATTCGAGCTAAAAGAAGAAAATGAAAATGAGCAAATCATCAAATTCATCGAGCAAAACTACATTGCAAAGGTGCGCGAGGCTATCACGCAAATGGCAAAAAGTGAGCGAGCGAGCGAGCTGAATAAAATCGCCAAAGAAATCGTAAATTTAGAGCTTGCCGAGCAAAACGAATGGGACGAGGAAGCAGTGAGCAAGGCTTTAAACAAGGTTAAACGCCAAATCGTGCGCTCACTCATCATCAACGAGGGCATTCGTGCGGACGGACGCGCCTTAAACGAAGTGCGCCCCATCAGCATAGAAACAAATATCTTGCCAAACGCTCACGGCTCTTGTCTTTTCACGCGCGGACAAACGCAAGCCCTTGTCGTAGCGACATTAGGCAGTGAAAATGACGCTCAAATGTCTGATTTGCTTACCGAAACGGGCGCACACGCTGAAAGATTTATGGTGAATTACAATTTTCCCGGCTTTTCAGTGGGCGAGGCAAGCCCGATAAAAGCACCGGGCAGGCGTGAGCTAGGACACGGAAACCTTGCAAAAAGGGCGTTGTATCCAAGTGTCGATGAGGCTTATCCCTATGTTATCCGCCTTGTGAGCGAAATTTTAGAAAGCAACGGCAGCAGTTCAATGGCTACGGTGTGTGGCGGTTCGCTTGCGTTGCGAGCGGCTGGGGTTGAGAGCATTAAACTTGTA
>OIYR01001171.1_pt1 | contig 13653 bp, 11 predicted proteins | sample 1588221 | NCBI WGS metagenome assembly OIYR01 (sample SAMN03283292) | human gut metagenome | biome: human-associated habitat; material: feces | host: Homo sapiens | place: Peru | collected 2012 | reverse complement strand
GGAGTAACTTTACCAACTAATATATCATCATCTTTAACAACAGTACCGATACGAATAATACCATCTTCACTTAAGTTCTTACGAGCTTCTTCACCAACATTTGGAATATCGCGAGTAAACTCTTCAGGACCTAATTTAGTATCACGGCACTCGATTTGATAAGATTCTATATGAATTGATGTATAAACATCATCTTTTACTAATCTTTCATTTAAAATAACAGCATCTTCATAGTTATAACCATCATAGTTCATGAAGGCTACAGTAACATTTTTACCTAAAGCCATTTCACCATGATCAGTACTTGGACCATCAGCAATGATTTGGTCTTTTTTAACCTCATCACCCTTACGAACAATAGGAACTTGATGATAACAAGTAGAAGCATTACTTCTTTCATAACCATTTAGATAATAAGTTTCTTCGCCACCTACTGTCTTAACAACAATTTTCTTAGCATCTACATAAGTAACAAGACCATCTGTCTTAGAGATAACAACAGCACCACTATCACGAGCAGCTATTGCTTCAACACCAGTTGCAACAATTGGAGCCTCAGCTTTTAAAAGTGGAATAGCTTGACGTTGCATGTTGGCACCCATCAATGCACGTTTTCCATCATCATGTTCTAAGAATGGAATAGCACTTGTTGTAATAGATACAACTTGTTGTGGAGAAACATCAATGTAATCGATTTGCTTACGATTAACCATGATATTTTCACCTTGATAACGAACTGGAACATTCTCTTCAATGATTTCATTATCATCATTTACTTTTACAGTTGCTTGAGAAATATAATATTCAAGTTCTTCATCAGCAGTCATATAAACAATCTCATCAGTCAATTTACAATCAACAACTTTACGATATGGTGTCATAATGAAACCATAATCATTAACACGAGCATAAGATGCTAGTGAAGTTATAAGTCCGATATTTTGACCTTCTGGAGATTCAATTGGACACAAACGACCATAGTGTGATGGGTTAACATCACGAACTTCCATACCAGCTCTATCTCTTGATAAACCACCTGGACCTAAAGCACTAAGTCTACGTTTATCATTTAATTCTGATAATGGGTTTATTTGATCCATGAATTTAGAAAGTTGACTGCTACCAAAGAATTCTTTTAAAGAAGCAGTAACTGGTCTAATATTAATTAATGATTTTGGAGTAACAGCATCAATCTCTTGAGTAGACATCTTATCTCTAATTTGTCTTTCCATACGTGCTATACCAATTCTAAATTGATTTTGAATTAATTCTCCAACTTGTCTTACACGTCTATTTCCTAAGTGATCTATTTCATCATACTTACCAACACCATATAATAAACAAATATAATATGAAAGTGATGCATAAACATCAGAAATAGTTAATCTCTTAGTATCAATAGTTTGATCATTACCAATAATCTTAATAACTTTTTCATCTTCATCATTAGAATATACAAGAACTTCTTGAATCTTATTGTATGTATCTAATTCTTCATTAATAGTTACTTCTTTTACTCCATATCCATTTTCAAAATATGGTTTAATATTTTCAAGAATATCTTTAGTAATTACTGTACCTTTTTTAACAATAACTTCTCCATCGATTTCTATATCTTGAGCTATTTTAGCATTTAGAAGTCTATCTAATACATTAAGTTTTTTATTAAATTTATATCTACCAACTTTACCTAAATCATATCTAAATTTATCAAAGAATCTAACGATTAATTGGTTTTTAGCAGAATCTAATGTAGCTGGTTCACCTGGTCTTAATTTTTCATATATTTCAATTAATGCTTCATCAGTATTCTTAGTAGAATCTTTTTCTAAAGTATTAATTAAATATTCATCTTGACCAAATAATTCTAAAATTTCATCATCACTTGAAAGTCCTAAAGCTCTTAATAATGTAGTAACAGGAACTTTACGAGTTCTATCTATTCTTACATATAAGATTCCTCTAGCATCAAGTTCATATTCAAGCCAAGTACCTTTATTAGGTCTTACTTCACTTGTAATGATATTTCTACCACTCTTATCTACTTCATTCTTGTAATAACAAGATGGTCCCATAACAAGTTGTGAGTTAATAACTCTCTCTGCTCCATTAATTATGAATGAACCCGTATCAGTCATTAAAGGCATATCACCTAAGAATACTTCTTGTTCCTTAACTTCACCAGTCTCATTAATAAATAATCTAGCTTTTACTTTTAAAGGTGCAGAATATGTAACTTTTCTTTCACGACTTTCTTTAACAGAATATTTAGGCTCATCAAAATAATAATCACCAAATTCTAGTGATAATGAACCAGAAAAACTTTCAACAGGAAAAATATCCTCAAATACTTCCTTGATTCCTTCCTTTAAAAATAAGTCAAATGAACTTTTCTGAATTTCTAATAAATTAGAAAGTTCTAGCGTACTACGCTTTGTTGAGAAACTTCTTCTTTCTCTATGGTCACCAAATTTTACTGTTTTGTATGCCACTTTTTCACCCCAATCCTAAATTTTTAAAGAACACAAATTTTAAAAATAAAACAAATGTACTGCAATATAAAATTTTACCACACTCTATTTCAATAAGTCAATTATTTTTTATTAAAAATGTCAAGCAATTTTATATTATTTTACTTTAAATATAAAGTAACCTTTATCTTTGTTAATTATTTCTACTTTTCTTTGCTCTTCAAGAATCTTCTTTATTGATAAAGCACCTTGATCCTTACGTATAACAAAATATAACGTTCCATCTTTTTCTAAATGATCAAAAGCACCTTCTAATATCTCTAATAATTTAGTTTTACCTACTCTAATTGGTGGATTAGTAATAATTACATTGTATTTATTTTTAATATTTGAATATGCATCACTTATAAATGCACTTCCATTAAACTTAGGATAACGTTTAATATTTCTATTTGTTAGATGGACAGCTCTTTTATTTACATCAATCATATCTACATATGAATTTGTAAGAACACTTACTACTATTCCTATAAATCCATAACCACAGCCAACGTCTAATATATTAACATTAGTTATGTTCTCTTTTAGATACGTTTCTAATAATAATTTACTTCCATAATCGACATTCTTTTTACTAAACACACCATTATCGCTATAAAACGTGAAAAAAGAAGAATCATATTTATAACTTAATTCTCTAATTTCACTCTTTAAGTTCATATCATTTTCGAAATAATGACTCATACAATTCTCCTTCTCTTATATACGCAAAAAAGCCTTTTAACAAGGCTCATAGTTAAATTAAGCTAATTCTACAGTAGCGCCAGCTTCTTCTAATTTAGCTTTTAATTCTTCAGCTTCACTAGCAGGAATTCCTTCTTTAACATTTCCACCAGCATCAGCGATATCTTTAGCTTCTTTAAGACCTAATCCAGTAACTTCTCTAATTACTTTAATAACTTGTAATTTTTGAGCACCAGCAGCTTTTAATACTACAGTCTTAACTCCACTTCCTGCATTGTCCTCTTCAGCAGCAGCTGGAGCAGCAGCAACAGCAACAGCACTAGGATCAACACCAAATTCTTCTTTCATCATATCAACTAATTCTTTAACTTCAAGAATAGTTTTTTCTTTTAAAGCTTCAATAATATCTTTGTTTTCAATCTTTGCCATATTAATTATTTCCTCCTTCTTCTAACTTTTCAGCATATAGATTTAATCCAATACTTAAATTTCTTACATGTTCCATTAAACCACCAGCAAACATTGTAAGTAATCCTTCCATACTTGGAATAGTTGCATATTGAGCAATTACATTACTATCAGCAAATTCTGAATCAATGTATCCTACTCTAACTTCTAGAGCTGGGTGTTCTTTAGCAAACTTACTAACAACTTTGATAGGTTCAATAATAGAATCAGCAAAAAGATAAGCATTAGGTCCTTCCATGTAATCACTTAATTTAATATTCTTTTGATTTAATGCAATATTCATAAGAGTATTTTTATAAATTTTTACATCAGAATTAACTTCTCTTAAACTTCTTCTTAACTCTGCAAATTCACTAACTGTTAAACCTTGATAATTTAATAACAAGAATGTTTTAGAATTATCTAATTTTTTAGTTATTTCATTTACAACAGCTTCTTTTTGTTTAAGTATCTCTTTACTTGCCATATAGTCTCCTTTCATAAATTAAAAAGTTTCCTCATGACAAGGAAACTTGTAATAATCGTCATTATTAATTGTTTCCTCGGTAAGATTTACGCATCAAGCACTTACTGTCTTTGGTCACTTCACGAATTAGATTATACAATATTATTTTTAAGTTGTAAACCCCTTTTTTAATTTTTTTACGATTATCCTACTATATATGGACTATCACTAGTTCCATCTCCAGTAACCTTAGCAGTTCCTGAGATTGAAATTACAGGTATAACTCCTACACCACTAGTAGTATCATCAAGGAAAGTACTAGATAAAGCACCAGTATCTGTTATATACCATATATAACCATGTTTATTATTTGAGTTTGGTGAATAGAAATCAAATGGTGACATAGTCCATGAATATTCTTTACTATATAAGAAATTAGTTTTATTATCTTCTTCTGTCAATCCAGCATATGCAGCCTCTTCAGCAGTTAATAATGCAATTGGATAAGTAAGTTTATTATTACCAAATAATTTTTTACCGCCATTATCTAGTGATAAAGTAAATTTATCATTTGTTTGAATACATTTATATTGAGGATTTGCGTTTTCAGAACTATAATCAGCATATATTCTACGAGATGTACCATAAAAATAGTTATTATAACCATATGCTTTGTTAGAATATGATGTACCACCAGCAGAAATCGCACCACCACCACTTCTATCATTACAATAGATTGTATTTGCAACTAAAGCTTTTACATCATCACCCTTACTTAGAATATTATTAACATACCAATTATCTAAAACTGTTTTAATTGTACTATTATATTTATTACTATGAGCTGTCGCATATGAAGTACTATATCCAGTATTATTTAAACCATTCATATATCCTACATATGAGTTATCATTACCAACTCTATTATAAACTGTAGTTCCAAGTCTAACAGAAGTACCTGTAGTAGAACATTTACCATCTTGATAAGTTCCATTATATCTCAATTTTAAAGAACCATCTTCATTAGTTCTAATAACCTTCCAACAATAATCAGCAAAAACTAAATAATTGTTTGTAACATTACCTCTATAAAAATATACTCTTTTACCATCCTCAGTTTTACTAATATCTGTTGTAAAATATAATCCTTTACCATTGGTATCACTTGATATTTCACCAAAATTAATTCCAGTTTCACTAGTTACGTATGCACTACTAACATTATCTGCATATGTTTCTTCACTAGCAACCATTTTACATCTAATATCTTCACTACTACTATTACATAAAGCAAACCATGGTTTATCTTCTTGTACGCCAAGAACACCACTGAATATTTTTCCTTGATTATAATCTTGAGGTTCAGTTGAATCTTCAAATGTAATAGTTATTGTATACTTATGAGTAACACCAACTTCTAAGAATATTTCATCTTTAACAGGTTCACCATTAATTACTCTCTGAGTTATATTTCCACAAGTACCATTTTCGTTTCCATCCTTATCTATTCTAGTACAAGTTCCTGCTATTAACATTTCATCATTAATTATTTCATTAGTTAATTCTTGCCATATAATTTTATAATAAACATCAAAAGTACCAACGTTTTGAACAGATAATTCTTTAGTAATTGTATCTCCAGGTTTAGCACCATTAAGAACAATTTCCGGAGAATCAGTATATATTAATTTAAGTGTTCCTGTTTCAACAACATTATCCTTTACTTCATTATTATCAAACGCAGCTTTAAAATATGCGTATGAAAAGCCTAAACTAGCTAAAAGAAGAAAAACAATTCCAATACCAAATATAATTTTTTTATCTTTCATTGCTCATTACTCCTTTCGCTTTATCCTATTCTAAATGCAGGTGAAACACCATAAGCATTATTAGCATCTCCAGCATTACCCCAACTACCTGAATCTGTTGCAAAGAAGAAACTACTAACATTATTAGAATAGCCAGTTCTAAACCACCAATATTCACTAGAAGTTCCTAACTTCTTTATAGCACCATCAGAATTATCAGCAGTTACGCCTAAGTTTTTATAATAATCTAATTGTCTTGTTAATTCATTGGCTGTGTCATAACTATAAGACCAACCACCATAAATTTCTCCAGGAGCTAATAAATATAATTTATCAGTAGAAGTAAAATTACTACTATCAGCTGCTCCTCTACCAGATACGCTAAATGTATCAATTATCCCATTTTTTATCACAGCAGGCATTGCATTATAAATATCATTATTTAAATATGTATACATTGAAGATGCTGGCCAACCACCAACAGTAGTAGCAGTACTATTCATATTATAAGTACTAATAATATCAGCAAATTCTATAACAAAACCACATGCAGTTTGTGAAAATCCATCATTGCCACATTCTTCAGAAGTAGTATTATTAGCAACTCTAACTGTGTGTGTTCCAAAATTTCCTAATTCAATACTTTTAGTATCACCAACATTATATTCACTACCTAATCCTGATTTTACAATATCAATAATATCTACCCAACTATCAGTAGCAAAATTAGGTTTAGTATATTCAGATACACCCAATACACCATTAAATTTCTTACCCTGATTATAATTTTGATCAGCATCTATGTTCTTAAAAGTAATTTTGATACTATACTTATGTGCAATATTAGGCTCAATATCTATTTTTCTCTTAAGAGCACCACCTGTTATAGCAGTAACATCAATGCCACTACAAGTACCACTTTCTTCATTAGTAGTATTATCTATTCTAATACAACTTGCCTCAATAACCATTTCATCATTTTCTATTTCATTTGTTAATTCTTGCCAAACTAAATTATAGCTAGCATTCAAAGTTCCAGTATTTTTAATATTAATTTCTTTAGTTAAGCTATCACCCGGTTTCATATTTTCAAGTACTACTTGAGGTCCATCAACATAAGTTAATTCTAAAGTACCTGTTGAAACAACTTGATCCTTTACATCTTGATTTGTAATGTTATTACTAAAGTAAGCATAAGAAAAACCTACGCTAGCTAAAAAAACAAATGCTAATCCAATCCAAGCTAACATTCTTTTATTGTTCATATAATAATCATCCTCCATCAATTATCTACCTATATTACAATTACATTATACATAGTTTTTACAAAAGTGTAAATGGTAAATAGTCAATTTTCACAAGAAAGAAAAAGTGTAAAAATAATTTCTACACTTTTTTCTTTTACTTTTTAGCAATTATTACTTCTATTTTAGTAGTTCTAGATGAATAAGATAATTTTAAGTCACTACCTGTTACCATTACTGGTACTTCATATGTACCTGGCTCTAAATCTGATAAATCAACGTAAGCCTTAATATCTTTAGAATCTAACTTATCTAATACTGATTTAACACCTTTAACTACAACATCAACTTTAGTATCACTTGCATTCTTGGCAAGAGGTTTGTATTTATTTGTATCTAAATGTTCGAACACTATTGGTATGTCTTTAAATTCTTTTGATGTTTCACCTTCCATTTTAACTTTAATAGTTATTGCTGTATCAGACATTGATCTAACACCTGTAGGTTTAACTATTGTTTCTTGGAAAGTCTTATCTTTACTAAGTCCATTTACATCTATTTCTACTTCAATTTCATTGATATCTTTAAGTACGTCTTCTTCACCATATAATGTAATATTATTTACATTTGATGTGATTGAACTAATAGCGCTACCACTAGCTACATCTCCAACTGGAACAACCTTAACTGGAACTGTCTTACTTGGACTAGATATTTCTACTGTAGCAGTTATAGTACCTGGAACTATTTCTATATCCTTAATTTCAGTACCTTTTTCATCATATGCTATTAACTTAACATTTTCTAAAGTATAAGTACCAGCACTATTAGCATTTAATGCATTTACATCAACTAATGCTTTAACACTAGCGACTTTCTCTAGTTTTTCTTTATATGATTTAATAATTACTTCATCTCTATCAAGTTTAATTGAACTAATTACTAATGTACTACCAAGTTTATCTTTATTTAATATATCAGTTGTAACTGTACGAGAAGCACTAACCTTAGGATATATAACTATTGTAGCCCTTGATGGATCTACTTTATAATCTAATGATTTAATTGGATTATTATATTTAATACTTACTTTATGAGTACCAGCAGATAATCCTGTTAAATCTAAACTTAATTTATGATCTCCAAGTTGTTCTGCTAAGTATAAATCACTTTTTCTTCCCATAAGTACTATATCAGCACTTTCTGGTATTCCCTCTACTACATATGCTTCTTCATTATATTCAGCAATTACTGGTTGATTTGATAAAACTATTGCTTCAGTTTCTACCAAATTAATTACTTTTCTATCAACTGCAAAGAATGCAGCAAACGCACATATTAATGAAACATATATAAGAGTATTAGGTTTATTTAAGAACTTGTCTAAATTACCATTTCTATTACTTAACTTATCTCCTACAAAGTAAACTGCTTTAGATATTGGTGTTACCAATATTACATCTATTATTCTATATAATACTTTAAATATTCTTGCGAAGAATTTACCTATTTTCTTAAATGTTTTTTTCATTATCTTCACCTTCGCTTTCAGTCGTATCAGCCTCATAGAATGTTTCTTTCTTTGGTTGTAATTCTTCTAACAATAACATTCTAGCATCATCTAAAGATAAATTATAATTTAAGTCACTTTGTATAGCTATTGATATTCTACCAGTTTCTTCACTAACTATAACTGAAATACAATCTGATATTTCACTAATTCCAAGAGCAGCTCTATGTCGAGTACCAAGTCTCTTAGATATATTAGGATTTGAACTAGTTGGGAATACACTACCAGCACAAGTTATCTTATCTCCTTGAATTATTACACCACCATCATGAAGTGGATTATTCTTCCAGAATATTGATATTAATAACTCGCTAGTTATATCAGCATATAACTTAGTAGCTGGTTCTATATATTGAGCCAAACTATAATCTCTTTCTATAACTATTAAAGCTCCAATCTTATTTTTCTTTAAATAATCAAGAGCATTTACAATCTCATAAACTACTTTTTCTCTCTCATCTACAGTAAGAGTTTTATGTCTTCCTAGTAATTGACTTCTTCCTATACTTTCAAGAGCATTTCTAATCTCAGGTTGAAATATAATTATCAAAGCAAGAGGTCCCCAAGAAATAACATATTCTAAAATAATACCCACAGTATTTAAATTTAAAACTCCACTCAAGAACTTTAATAATACTATAATTATTACTCCTTTAAATATTAACGTTAATTTAAAATTATTTCTAGAATATTTAAGTAATTGGTAAAACATAAACCAAACTACCATAATATCTAAAACTTTAGCTGCAATTTTTAATATTGTTGTATATATCATTTGATACCTCCATCTATTAAAATATTATACACTAATTATTAATCTATTTCCATATATTTAAAATATGTTTACAAAATAAATTATTTATTATATTTTATGATAAACTATATATATGAATAAGTTAGAACTAAGAGAAAAATATAAAATTATTAGAAAGAACATACAAAATAAAGAAGAACAAAACTCAATAATATTAAATAAAGTTATTACAAACAAAAAAATATTAAAATCATCTACTCTATTAATATATGTATCTTTTAATCATGAAGTTGATACTATAAATATCATAAAATATTTTCTAGGTAAAAAGAAAATCGCAGTACCAAAGATAGAGAATAATACTATGTCTTTCTATTATATAAATAGTTTAAATGATTTAAGAATAGGCCTTTATAATATATTAGAACCAACTACTAATAAGAAAGTAATAGATTTTAATAACACTACTTGTATAGTACCAGGTATATGCTTTGATACTAACAATTATAGAATTGGCTATGGTAAAGGATACTATGATAGATTTCTTTCAAATAAAAATATTTATACTATTGGTCTTTCTTATAAAGAAACTTTAATAAATAAAATACCAATAGATGAACATGATATCAAACTAAATGAAACAATTATTCCATAAAAAAAAGCAACTTAGTTGCTTATTTATTTTGTACTAGAAGTTTAATAGCAGTTTTCTCTTTACCATCAATAATCACATCATAAAATGCTGGTGTACAAATCAAATTCATACCAAGTGGTGCAACAAAACCTCTAGCTATAGAAATTGCCTTAATAGCTTGATTTACTGCTCCTGCTCCTACAGTTTGTATTTCTACATCAGTACAACCTTCTCTAAATGAATTAGCTATACTACCCGCAACTTTTTGAGAAATACTTTTGCTTGAAACTTTTATTATATCCATTTCTTTCACCTCACTAATTTATATGTAGAAAAGTAAAAAAAAATACTAAAGATTTATTCTTTAGTATCATTTTTTATTTTTTTCTTCTTAATTTCTTTCAAAACTACTTTTTTATTTTTACTTTTCTTTTCATTCTCAATACCAAATATAGAAGTTAATTTTTTATCTATTCTAGGATTTCTCATTAATACCATAAATAATGGTTCTAATAGATTTACCAATCCAAAAGATACAAAATAATATCCCAATATTATATTAGCAGCACAATATTTTGCAAATAATGGCCCTACAATTAATAAACCTAACATTATTACTAAAATTGTACTAACCATCTTAGGATAAAAATTAATATCCCTATTATTAATAAGTCTATAAACATGATAAGATTTATTTAATACAACTGAAATAGTATAAAGTATTATAGCAGCACTCATAATAAATGCTTCATTTCCATAAAAACTATTTATTGAAATATATGTAGCGGTAGTTACATTAATGAGTCCAAAAAATAAGTATTCATAATCATCAACTCTTCTATTAGCAAAATATGCAATTATTGCAAAAAAGCCAAAAACATAAAACAACACAGGAGCATAATCAACTGGACTCAACAACTCTGCTTCACTAAATCCAATCAATACATAACCTATTATTGTATAAATAACATAAAGTATTATATCAATTGTTAAAAATGTTTTCTCTGATTCTTTAAATATCACCTTTTTCATAACACACACCTACTTATTCTAAAAATATTTTATATCATTTATATAAGTATGTCAATTAAAAAGAATAGATATAAATCTATTCTTCATCATTTTCTTCTCTATCTCTATATCCAAAGAAATTATATTTTTCATCAAAGAATACATATATAATTTTAAGAAGAGCAACTACTGGCGTAGCTATTACCATTCCAAAAATACCAAACATATATTCAAAAATCATTAATGATAAAATAATTGTTATTGGACTTAAATTAAGTTTTTTACTCATTACTAATGGTTGAAGTACATTTCCATCTATAGTTTGAACTATTGCTATAAATACAAGAGTTAAAATACCGATTAGAGGACTTTGAGTAAATCCAATTGCACCAGCCACAGCAGCTCCCATATAAGGACCAATATAAGGTATTAAGTTAGTAATAACACACACAATTGTTACAAGTACTGGAGCGTTTAAACCTATTATAGAAAAACCTATTAATGAAGTTACAAATAGTAACAATGATAACCATAAAGTACCACTAACAAATGAGAATAAAGAATCATCTAATTGTTCCATTAAATACTTAACTTCTTTTCTAGATTTTTTAGGAAATAGATTAACAAAACCTTCACTAACTTTATTAAAATCAAATAATATATAGAAACCTAAAATTAAACTTAATGCTATTTTACCAATACTACTAGCTAAAGTAGATACTATATTCATAGCTATTTCAGGTATATTTGTTTGTACATCACGAGCAAACATTTCTATTTTAGCTAAGAATGATGCTTTAATTCCATCTAAGTTTTCTAAACTTAAATTAGATAGTTTGATAAATATGTTATCAATCCATCCTTTAACATCTTCAACCATAGCTGGTACAGAAGATACCATTTCAGATATTTGAGTTCCAAGTGATGGAATAGTAAATGCAAATAAAGCATATAAAACACCTATCAATAATAAATATGCTATAACAACACTAAGTCCTCTCTTAATTCCTTTTTTAGTAAGTTTTTCAACTAACGGATTTAATAACCAAGCAATAAACCAACCAATAAATAATGGAGATATTATTGATAATATTTTTCCAAAGAACGTAAGAATATGCCATTCTTTAAAAATTAATCCAAGAACATAAATTAAAACTATTACAAAAAGTATGTACATAATTTTAAGTATTTTGTTGCCAGTACCAACTAATTCATTAATTTTTTTAGTACTAACTTTTTTATCTTCGCTTTTTTTTAATTTTTCAATCATACTTTTTCACTCCTATCATCATAATAATAACACACTTTTTATTAAAAAAATAGTTCAATTTTAGAACTATTTTTCTTCTGATAATGTTTTTGACATCTTTTGCATATAATTCATGATATCTTTTTCATACTTTTTATAAACAAGGCATGCACCAATACCCGAAGCAAAAGCAATCATATTTCCTAAAGTCTTAATAATATCACGCTCCTTTGATATTATTATTTATTATTTCTAAAATTTTATACGTATTTTAAATAAGTATTTCTATTAGCCCCATAATTAGTACTTACACTTTTATTTAATGAATCTATACTACCAAGAATTATTAACGAACTCTTAGCACGAGTAACAGCTGTATATATTAGTTTATTATAAAACATTCTATTAAAACTACGAGCAAGTATTATTACAACATTAGCATATTCGCTTCCTTGACTTTTATGAATACTAACTGCATAAGCAAGATTAAATTTATCAAATTCTCCACTTTTATATTCTACTATATTACCTGAATAATCTATCTCAACTACCATTTTTTTATCAAGATAATATATGTCTCTAATGTATCCAATATCACCATTATATACATTATTATCAACATCATTTACTAACTGTATAACTTTATCATTAATTCTAAAGTATTTATCTCCAATAACAAACTTCTCACTATTAGGATTAAATATACTAGCCATCATACTATTTAAACTATCTATTCCATTTAACCCTTTATACATAGGTGCAAGTACTTGAAAGTTTTCACTATGAATACCCTTTTCTACTGCTTTATTAACTATCTCACTAAGATATTTCTTGATATCATCATCACTACTTTCAATAAACTTAAAATCACTATAGTTAGTTGGAAACTTATCAAAATGTTTTCTATTCTTAATATCATTCGCAAGATATGTAATATAACTTCCCTCTTTAACTCTATAAATAGTATTTAAATATTTATTTTTAATAGTACTAATATGTAATAAATCATTAAGTAAGTCCCCAGGACCAATAGATGGTAATTGATTAGCATCACCTACCATAATTAAAATAGTATCAAATTTAAGTCCTTTTAAAAGAGAAGAAAATAAAATTGTATCTAACATACTAACTTCATCTACTATGACAATTTTACAATCACTTTTATTATATTCATTTACTTGAAATCTATTAGTATCTTTATTCCATTTTAAAAACCTATGAATAGTGGATGCAGGTAAATTAGTTGCTTCACTTA
>OIYR01001168.1_pt1 | contig 13686 bp, 8 predicted proteins | sample 1588221 | NCBI WGS metagenome assembly OIYR01 (sample SAMN03283292) | human gut metagenome | biome: human-associated habitat; material: feces | host: Homo sapiens | place: Peru | collected 2012 | reverse complement strand
AGCCGATGCAAGCTTGCTTGCAAGAGGTTTTTTGACCTTTTGACCCCAACATCATTAAATTTAACGATAAAAGCCTGTGAGCCTACACACGGAAGCCTCTGTTAGCACCTGTGTTATATATCTCACTTTCTCCACCCATGCTTGAATATGTAAGTCCAGCATATACCTGCTGTGTATTCTGCATAAGTGCCTCTGATTCATCCTGCTTTGCAACCTGATGAAATGATTCACGAAGCTTGTCTAACATGCTGATACTTGTATTAAGAAGCAGCTCCCTTTCATCTGAATGATAATCTTCCTCAGTAGCACCGCTTCCCGCCTTGATAAGGTATCTCTCGATTACCATGTATACATTGAATAACTCTCTTGATATATCATAATTCATATCGAGTGCTGTTATAAGCTCGTCTACAACTCTCTTTGCCATGCGAAGATTCTCTTTGTAGTCAGCTACATCATCATTATTAATAGCATCTTCTATGTACTGGATACCCATATCCATAGTTATGACAACCAGCTCTGTTCTGTTTGCCTGACTGATTCTATATGAAAATGTCTTAATTGCCTCTTTATTCATATCACATCACTCCTACTGTAATAACTGAAGAACCGTCGCTGGTCTTTCATTAGCCTGTGAAAGAATTGATGTGGCAGCCTGTGTAAGTACATTGAGAGATGTATAAGTTGTCATCTCCTCTGCCATATCAGTATCCATCATTGTTGAAAGGGCTGATTCCGCATTCTCAGTAGATACAGCAAGATTATTTCTTGTATGCTCAAATCTGTTAGAATACGCACCAATCTTAGAACGAACCTCATTTACCTTGTTGACAGCTTCATCAACCTTGGCAATCGCCTGTGTGGCTGTTACTGTTGTCATTACATTAACTGTATCAACTCCAAGTGTATATGAAGTAACCGCAGGAATATCAAGCTCAATTACCTGATTCTCATTAGCACCGATATGAATACTCATAGTACCTACATCTGTAAGCTCCTGCTCAATCTTCTTATCATTTCCGATTGTCTTAGTTGCCTGAAGTGCTCTATCATCAAACTGTGTTCCAGCCACATTACCAGGTACATCAAACTGGAAATTACGGTTATTTACATCTGTAACTGTAATAACAGTTCCCTTAGTTGAGATAACTGCACTATCTGCAAATCCGACTCTTTTTCCACCATCTTTACTGAATTCTGCCACAACATCTTTTCCCTGTGCCTGAATACCATTGCTTGTGCTTCCAGGTCCAACGTATGCACTGTCTAATCCGAGCTTCTGTGCAAGCGCCTTATTATCACATGTTATATCGAGTGTCATCTGTGAACCATATTCTTTTGTCATGAATATGAGGGTATTGCCAGTATATGTTGATGCAGCTTTATAACCCGCATACGTTGTTCCATTACCACCTGTCGGTGTTGTAATTGGACCAGTCGGTGTCGTAGTTCCTACAAGAGTCTTATCTGTTGTATCATTGTTAAGGCTTGCTGTTGCAAAAAATCTTCCACCAGCCTTATCAGCCGCGTCTGTGAGTTTAGTCATTATTGTATCCAGTGTATCGCCTTCAGTGATGCTTACATCATATCCATTAATTGAAATTGAACCGGCTGTTGTCTTATCAATCTTCTCTGTGCTACTCATATTAACTGTGCCGTCAGCGACTGCTACAGCCTGTCTGGCATCTTCCTTAACTGTGACGCCATATTTTCCTGCTGTGTAGTTATCAGATACAGCAAGATTAACCACGCCCTGAACATTAGAATAAACTCTTCTTGCAAGGTTACCATTAAGAAGTGGCTGTGTATTGAACTCTGTCTGAGTTGTTATTCTGTCTATCTCTGAATTGATACTGTCAAGCTCCTTTTGAATTGCCGCACGCTCATCATCTGAGTTAACATCATTCGCAGCCTGAACTGTAAGCTCTTTCATACGTGCAAGCATTGAGTTTAACTCCTGCAATGCACCCTCGGCTGTGTTAAGAACAGACTCACCATCTGCTGCATTGTTATCAGCCTGGTTAAGACCCTTAATCTGCATTCTCATCTTCTCTGAGATGGCGCATCCTGCTGGGTCATCTGCTGATGAATTAATTTTATATCCTGAAGAAAGTCTCTTAATTGAGTTGGACAGATTTTCCTGTGCCTTCTGCAGTGCATTATTAGCAGTCATCGCACTTATGTTAGTATTAATACGCATATATTTATCTCCTTACATTGCTTTCTAACCGGCATCCATGCCCACTCAGCCCGACAATCCTTTGTCATCTTTTAATCATTCTTTTTACTTTATCGGCGGAAATTCTCATTTACACAAGACCTTCAACGACAGTTTTTGCAATTTTGTAAAGAACTGCGCTTGAAACCTGTGTCTCTTCGCTATTATAAATGTTTCTCTCAACATTTCTGACTGGATTAATTATGACATCCACTTTCTTATATCCATAATTATCCTTAACACTCTGCGCTGCATTTTCCAGTTTATCCTTAAATGCATCTGCCGCATCAGTTTCCTGCTTGTCAGCAAGTCCTCTTATTGATGCTTTTGTCTCATACAATGCTGATATCTGTATATCGCTGTCACCAACTGATATATTGACATTGACTTTTCCAAGCATGCTGTCTTCATAACTTATTGATATCTTGCCTGACTGCTCGCTGTCTGACTTGAATGATACCTTCATCATACCAATTCCATCGCCCTTGACGTACGGAATTGTATAATCCTCTCTTCTTGCACTTCTGACCATCATCTGCGCTGTCATCTGTGTGATAGAAGTGGTCTTTACAACATCATAGCTGTTATCATCCTTCTCTATCTCCTCTGCCAGCTTGTCAGAAGCCTCATCACAAAGGCTGCTTATCTTGTCTGTAAGCTTTTCCCTGTCTCCAAGACTGTCAAATATATCTCTTGCTCTGTCCTTATCAATGCCAAATCTATTATTGAACAAATCGGACATAATAAGCTGTTCCATAGCCTGAATATTATTAAGTGTTATATCCTCTCCACTGTGTTCAAGCTCATTGATAACCGCTGAATCTGCCTCTGCGACCTGTCTTACAAGTTCCATATACTCATCCATATATGCCGCCTCTGCTGCCGCATCATAGAACTCATCTGCCGCCTCACAGAAGTTTTCGACACTTCTCTCATATATTGGCTTATCCCCGTTAACATTTTTAAGAGTATTAGGTGTGATTTTGCCGCCTGTTGTCATGAACAGATTAGTGTAATAATTCTCATATACACTGACATTGATATCTGATTCGTCATCAACCGACATATCCATTTTATTGTATGATTTTCTGCTGTTGTATGCGCTCACAAGGTTGCTCATTGTAATATCTGCTCCCTGTGCCGCAAGCGCACCAATCGCCTTACCAGCATCCTTTGTAAACATGTTCATCATCTTATATATTCCAATGAACTGCTTGCGCTCCTCTGATGTTATGCCATTAGTCCTGTCCAGTTTATATAAAAATGTGCTGTATTTATCATCATTATCTCTGCCATTTTTCTCGTTCTCAGCTTTGAGATACTCATTGACCTCACGGATATCTGTTGTATATGGATTAACATCATTTCTAATCATATCAAGAACTGTCTCAGGATTCATATTTGCAACAAGACTGTCTAATGTTGACTTTAATTCCTTGATATTCATGACATTATCTTTAGTGACATCCATATTGTTCTTAACAAGAATACCTACAGCCTCGCGGTTGCTCTCGTTATCTTCCATTCCCATGTCTGATAACATAGCTCCTGCACTTGCCTCTATCGCACGGTTAGCAGAGTCACCGAGATCACTTCTTACCGTGCTTTCCATTGTCTCATATGCCACACCAGCCTTGTTAAGTCTTGCTCTTATGCTCATTCCTGTCTTTGCGGCTGACATCACTGTAACAACATTTTCTGCACTCTCACCGTATGCAAGCTCTTTATACAAAGCTCCAATCATATCAACTGGAGACCTGCCTATATTGTAAAGTGCCTCTCTTGTATTAAATGCTGTATTATAAAGCTCATCGCTGTCTATATCGTGTGCAAGCTGCTTGCCAAGCTCACCCATGAATATCTCTTTATCATAGGCAAGAAGATTTTCATGTAATGTTGTTATTGAAACTGTATTGATATTAAGTCCGTTTTTTTCAAGATTAATACCAGCCTCTGCTGTCATAAGAATCTGGATTTCAAGAAGCATTCTTGTGCTGCTCTGCTGGCTGTTATTACTTCCTGACTCACCCTGACCAGCTGCATCTAAACCATCTTCATTGACACCATTGCCTGATTCAGCCTGATTAACTGCGCTGCCTGATTCAGCAACATACATCTCATATGCCTCATCAAGTGATTTAAGGCTCACAATTCCATCATCTGACATATCCTGTGCCATCTTAACATAAGCTGACTCATTGCCCGCAATCTTGTCCAGTGTACCTAATGCCTTGACAACCTCACTATATATGTCTGTCTGATTCGTTAAAACTGCATTTTCAGGAGCAATTCCTGCTTTAATCGCATCAATTGTCTTGTCTGCCACATTTTCTTTAGAGAAATCTATCTCATCAATTGCTGCCATATATTTAAGGTTATCCTCTGTGACAGACATATCCTCCATAAGAAGTGCCTTTGCGTTGGCAAGATTTGATTCGTTCACATCAAGACCGGCTTTTTTAAGGATATTCTCAATCTGTGGTTTAAGCTCGTTCCACTCGCTGTCACTCATATTTCCCTGACGTATCTTGTATGCATGATCTGCAATCTGTATATTATCGAGAGTTGCTGCACAGTTATTTGACACCATGTACAGCTTGGCATCCATAGATACGTGATAACCATCTGAATTCTCTAAATTGTCCAGTTTATCCACAGCGGCTGCAACTGCATCTATATTCGCATCTGTAGCCGGAACACCACTATCACCGAGCTGTCCTGCGACATGCTGTGCAAATGCTTCACTTCCGACAACCTCTTTTATCTTATCTACATCAATATCGCCTGCATATGCTCTGTAATTCTCGTTATATGCAGCAAGTTCTATCTTAATTCTGTCAACGATATTAGCGCAGTCTTCCTGACTTAAATCATTAAGATTAAATCCATCCTCATTAATCTTCACTGCACCTGCGCCATTTAATCTGTTGAAAAGATTCTTTAAATTTGCCTTGGCATCTGTGGCGCTCTGCATTATCTGTGATTTAATGTCATCTGCTTCTTTCATCAGGCTGTTATATGTATTCTGATCCATCGCCTTTCTGTCAACAGATGCGCCAGACACTACAACACCTGCAAATGCTGCCTGTGCCGCCTCACTCTTTTTATTGTCTGCTATATTGATTGAAGTCCTGCCAGTGCCTGCACCCGCTGCATTAGCACTGTATGCGCCGCTGCCTTGCAGTCCGCTTGTCTTGTTAAATTCTGAACCATCTATATAAATCATATGACCTCCTGATTTTCCATTATCTTGTATCTCTATTCCGATTTGGATATTCCCAGCAAATTGTTTTTCTTCTGATTTGGATATTCCCAGCAAATTTTCGCTTAAAAAGCCAAAAACACCTGTTTTACACTTCGCTAAACCCGACTTTTGGATTTTTCTTGTTATTTTCCTATATTAAGCCAACTTCTGTCTGAATTTTGGATTTTTTCTCTTATTTGCTTGAAATAAAGAGATTGCCCTTTTTCTACCTCTGCTTTAATACCACATTTCCTGCAATTTTGGATTTTTCCCAGAAGAAACGACTATCTAAGCCAAACACATAATAATTTCTTCTGAATATCACTGAAATCACCTGTCTAACCCGCTTTGCTTCTGAATATCACTGAAATCATCTGTCTAACCCGCTTTGCTCCTGAATAACGCAAAAACTGTGTAAAGCATACGCTATACGCTCTACACAGTTTATCGTCATAAATGTTTATTTAATTTAGTTTCTGCCTCGATTGTTCCGCAGAATGTTGCTTCAACTTTACTCTACAGACTGTTTTTCTTATCAAGCTTTTCGGCTGAAAATTCATATACGCACACACCATACTTAGGTATATCAATAAGAAGTGACTGTGTAAATCCATCACACTCATCTGCTATAGCTGTAAGTGTCTTCTTCTGATTCTTCTCATCATTGCCAAGAACCAGCTTATACTTGCCCTTCGCAGGAACGCCTACCTTGAAAGAATCCCTCTGCACTGGTGTGAAGTTAAGCACGAATAACAGATGCTTCTTGCCATTAGGACTTACCCTGTAGAATGAATATATGCTGTTATCCTTGTCATCTGCATTGACCCATTTGAAGCCATCAGGGCTGTAATCTGTCTTATACAGGCAAGGATAATCTCTGTAGAGCTTATTACACTTCTTAGTGAACTGCTGCATTTCTTTATGGTCAGCCTCGCCTAACAGATACCAGTCAAGAGCCTTCTTCTCATTCCACTCATTCCACTGACCGAATTCCTGACCCATGAACAGAAGCTTCTTACCCGGATGACCTGCCATATACGCATACGCAAGCTTCAAGTTAGCGAACTTATCCGCTCTCTCACCCGGCATCTTGCCTATCATTGAACATTTAAGATGAACAACCTCATCATGTGATAATACAAGTATAAATCTCTCGCTGTATGCATACACAAGGCTGAAAGTCAGCTTGCCGTGGTTAAACTTACGGAAATATGGATCAAGCTTCATGTACTCTGTGAAATCATGCATCCAGCCCATATTCCACTTAAATGTGAATCCAAGGCTGTTATAATCGTCCGGATCACCACTTACATTAGGCCATGCTGTAGATTCCTCCGCAATAGTTACAGCCTGTGGGAATCTTACCTTCATCTGGTTGTTGAAATGCTTCAGGAAATCCATCGCCTCAAGATTGCCATTGTCACCATATTTGTTAGGAACCCAGTTGCCCGCTGTTCTTCCATAATCAAGATAAAGCATTGAAGCAACCGCATCAACTCTTAATCCATCTACATGATACTTGTCAACCCAGAACATTCCGTTGGCAATAAGGAAGTTAGACACCTCATTCTTGCCATAATCGAATACCTTTGTTCCCCAGTCAGGATGCTCTCCCTTTCTAGGGTCTGAATACTCATATACGCAGCTTCCATCAAAATTAGCAAGTCCATGTGCATCCTTAGGAAAATGTGCTGGAACCCAGTCAAGAATGACTCCGATTCCCTTGCTGTGCATGTAATCCACAAAATACATGAAATCCTTAGGAGTTCCGTATCTTGCTGTCGGTGCATAATAACCAGTAACCTGATATCCCCATGAACCATCAAAAGGATACTCCGCTATTCCCATAAGTTCTACATGAGTGTATCCCATCTCTGAAACATACTCTGCAAGGTCTTTGACTATCTCCCTGTAATTCATGAAGCCATCTTCTGTTCCATCATCTTTCTTCTTCCATGAACCAATATGACATTCATATATCGACATGGCTGATTCAAGATGATTCTCTCTCTTCTTATTCTCAACCCATGTCTTATCTGTCCACTTAAATCCTTTGAGGTCTGTTATAACAGAGGCTGTATCTGGTCTTAACTGTGCCTGATTAGCATATGGGTCAGCCTTATAAAGCATCTCTCCTGACTGTGATTCTATCAGATACTTATAGCACTGTCCCTCGCACGCTCCCGGAATGAACAGCTCATATACGCCCCCATCTGACACTGGTGTCATGGCATATCCTTCGCCATTCCAGCCATTAAAATCACCTACAACATATACTGCTCTTGCCGCTGGCGCCCATACAACAAAGTAAACACCCTCTTTGCCATCTTTAACAGCTATATGCGCTCCCATTTTATTATATATTTCATAATGAGTGCCTTGTCCGAATAAATATGTATCAAGCTCAGTCATGAAAACCTCAGGTGTATCATTCTTCATGCATTATTCCATCCTTCCATATATGTATTGTTATAATTCAAGTATTATTAATCACGACTTTTGTGTTTTAGATTTCTTACACATTCTGTTAATATGTTAACATTATAACATAGCATATAAAAAAAGGCTAATACTTATTTGTATGATTGAATTAATGTTTTTATTATTACAAATGTTGTGTTATAATCAGCGTATAACGTCAAAGGAGTAGAGATTTAATGATTTACTATTTAATTGGACCAGAACATATCAAGATTCTTACATTTATTAGTGTATTATTTGCATTTGCCCTTACGTGCGCAGCCATTAAATTTGGCAAAAATACTCTTCCAAGAGATGCCGGAAGAGCATACGCAATCAACGGCACTAAATCAGTCGGCAAGCCAAGAGGCGCTGGTATCATATTTATACTTACATTTACATTATCAAGTGTCCTGTTCATTCCAATGAATGCAGAGCTTATTATCTACCTTATACTTGTTCTTGCAGCTATGTTAAGCGGATACCTTGATGACAGTTCCAAGACACCTTGGGGCAACCTTAAAAAAGGTCTTATAGACTTTGCGATAGCTATCATGGGTGCGGTGACATACCTTCACTACAACCCTAATACATTTGAACTTGCATTCAGTACTAATAAGATTGTCACTCTGAATCCTGTTATATACGGAATTCTCATTGTCATACTTATATGGGCAAGTATCAATGTAACTAACTGCTCAGATGGTGTTGATGGTCTGTGCGGAACTCTCTCTGTGGTGACACTTGTCTCAACATATGTTTTATTCAAGTCATACGAGATTGAGCCATATTTCAGACATATTTTACTTATTATGATTGTGTGTATTCTCGGATACTTATGGTTTAATGCATCACCAAGCCGCCTTCTTATGGGCGATGCCGGTTCGCGTGCCATCGGTCTGTTCATTGCATTTACATTTTTGAAGCTCCACAGACCACTTCTTTTCATACCTATGGCACTGATGCTTATACTTGATGGCGGATTAGGATTATTCAAGGTTTCATGTATGAGATTCCTTCATCTTAAGCCACTCAAGAATATCCGTACACCAATCCATGACCATATGAGAAAAAATCGTGACTGGTCAGACCCACAGGTTGTATTCAGATTTGCAATAATTCAGGCGGTCATCTGTATCGCTGTGATTTTCCTTGCTGTTTAGGCTGGCTGAACAATTCTATTTGTTTTAATTTCAGGCATTAGATTTGGAGTTTACATGAGCAATTCCACAAAAAGCTCCAATCCATGAAAAAAAACGGGCAAAATTTGATGGCTGGAATTTAGATTTTTCTTGATATTAAAAAATATGCGGTAAAAATCCAAAATCTCGTGGAAAGTTGGATTTTACCGCATATTTTTTGAATTTGACCCAAAAGTAAGGTTTAGCGAAGTGTAAAACCCGCAATTTTGGATTTTTCAGCACATATTCTTCATACACAGCCAAACATATAAAACATCCCGTAATTTGACTCCACCCGCATAGCAGGTGGGTTTTTGTGTCACATATATTCGTTTCTCCTTGAGAAACTCATAAACAACATGTTCAACAGGCTATACCCTATGCCTTACGCATTACGCCTTATGTCTATGACGGGCGGTCCGCCTGTGCTCACGCTCTTTTATCTGCCTCTGGCGTATCTTCTCCGCACCCTCTTCGTCAGTGCATTTCATTATCCTGACAGCGTAGCTTATGTCGTCATCCGTCTGCTTTACCTTGAATCTTCCCTTGATAAGTCCGTGTTCCTCACACATGAACAAACCATAGTAAGTCTTGCTGTTAGTGGCAAACCACTTGATAAGACGCTTCATAGGCTTGCCGCATTTGAAACATTTGCAGCCTCGCACAACCCTGTCAGAAGCGGCAGTCTCTCTCTTGGCAAATCCCTTGGATACAAACTTCTCATACTCGCCGAAATTAAGATATATCTCATCCTTGCGGCGTTTTGGAATCCTGTATGTGTCTATGCTGTAGAATACTCCAACCTTGTCAATGTCAAGATGCTTCATAACCTTGGCAGTGTATCTCGCATCACAGTCTGCCATGTGAAATTCTTCATCTTCCTCGATTCCAAATTCCTCTATGACACGCTGCAATGTACTTCTCGCCTTGCCATCCTGATACTGTATGCTGTAGAGCTTCTGAAGGTCATAATACAACAAAGGCTGAGCCAGTGTATTCTCTATATTATGATATGTCATATTTCTCTGGAGTTCAGTAAGATCCATGCTTCCCCATGTGCAGAAAGTATAATCTTCCCCACACCACTCCAAAAAATCACTACAGACATCTGTGAAAGGTCTTCCCTTCTCATACAAGTCATCCATAGTGATTCCTAATATCTCACTTATCTTCCTGTGAAGCTTGTCATACGCAACTGGACACACATAAGCTGAAAACTCACCCTGTTCATTCAGGTTCTCGTCCAGCTTGACAGCTCCAATCTGTATTATCTCAAATGGCATCATCGCCTCTGATGTCGATTTGCCACCCGGACTCTGATTCCATTCAAGGTCAAATACTATATAATTCATCACGTTCCCCATATAAAACTATTTTGTTAATAATTATTTTAATTATAACGTGTATAGAGGCTTATGTCGACATTTTTTTATATATAAAATAATATAATGATGTTGGGTCAAGAGGTCAAAAAACCTCTTGCAAGCAAGCTTGCATCGGCTTTCTGACCTTTTGACCCTGGTATCATATAATACTGACAGCTATATATACCTAATTATTATTGTATTATTTCCTATTTATGTGTACTATTATATTAGTATGACATTCTGCAAGCAGAAATTTCCTGCAGCATAAATAACCAAATTCATTAAAGGAGATACGAATTAAATATGAAAAACAAAGCAAAAAACAAAAGAGGCACTATAGCATTCAAAATATGTGCGCTTGTAATTGCTGCACTTATTATTTCCAATCTGACAAATATGATTCTGATTGTAAATAATTCAAGAATTATTATCCGCTCAACTGTCCAGAACAGTATGATGAGCATGGCTGAAACATCTGCCAAACTTGTATCTAATGAAATGCGTGTTAATAACAACAAGTCTTTATCCTATAATGAATATGACCGCATTCTCAAAGACACTAAACTTAAAGGTGTAGAAAGCTCTTACATCTATATCGTTTCATCTGATGGAACAATGTTGTATCACAATGACAAAGACAAGGTAGGCAAACCAGTTGAAAACAGTGTTGTAACCAATCTTGTTGAACAGATTAAATCAGGCAAAACACCTGCACCTGCCATAGTTGATTATGATTTTAAAGGCGTTGTAAAATATGCAGGATATGTAGTGCTTGACAACAAAGATATCGTTGTTGTCAGTGCAGATGAGGCTGATGCATTAAGTGGAATTACCAGAATAACTAATATTTCAAGTGTAATACTGCTTGGAATCCTTGTTATTGCCATTATTATCTCATATTTTTTCAGCAAGTCAATTTCACGCCCACTCTCATCATTAAGCCTATTTATTGAAGAAATTGCTGATGGCAACCTGAACGTGGATTTTTCTAAAATCCGCAAATCTAACGATGAAGTCGGTCTTATTACTGAAGAAATGGAAACTATGACAACAGCTTTAAATTCAATAGTAGGACGTATCAAACATGTTGGTAATGCAATGCAGGAAGACAGTAATGAGCTTAACGAGACAAGCAGCCAGACACTGTCTGCCAACGATGAAATATCACGTGCAGTTCAGGATGTTGCTGAGGGTTCAACCAATATGGTAAATTCTATATCCAATATTAATAATTCTCTTGAAACCATGTCTCTTGAGGCAGAACATATTGATAACTCTGTAATAGATATTAAAAATCAGACATCATCCGTTCAGGAAAGCAGTAATGCCATGAATGAAAAGATGCACCAGATGCAGGAAAGCAGCGAGATAATGGATTCCGGCATAAGTGAAATATCAGCACATATCACTAATGTAAATGAAATTGTTAATAAAGTCGGTGAAATCATTTCGGTAATCGAGGAAATATCAGAACAGACTAACCTTTTATCATTAAATGCTTCTATTGAAGCTGCACGTGCTGGTGATGCCGGAAAAGGTTTTGCTGTTGTTGCTGAAGAAATCCGTACTCTTTCTGATAATACAGCCAACGAGCTTAATAATATCAGGGAAATTATTTCTGAACTTGTCAGTGAATGTGGCACATGCGTTGATGATTCCAAGAAAATCGTGGAACATAACCAGCTTCAGAAAGATTCTATTAATACCGTTTTAAGAGAATTCAGTAATCTTAATTCACAGATTACATTAACGGCTGATAAAGCTGATGATATCCAGAAACAGGTTGAACAGATGGTTCAGCTTAACAACGAAATAACCAATACAAGTGCCAGCCTTGCAGATGTCAGCTCAACTAATGCCGCTGCATCCCAGGAAATGAACGCTAACATTGAAGAATTAAATGCTATGATGAATAATGTTACCACTATGGCTGAAAATATGAAGTCACAGGCAGACGAACTCAATGCCTCTATTGAGTATTTCAAATAATAATATTTACATTATTTTAGTTCCTATGTTATATTGTACTTACACAAGATTATATTATTAATATTTATGAAAGAGGTCGTCCATGTCCAAAAAATATATAAAGCCAGCTATCTCTATAGTTTCAGATGTTGCTGAGAGCGTATATGCTGCAAGTGGTGTCTCTAATGGTGCTTTAAATACACATTACCTTGGCGTATTTGACCACTGGGGTACTGACGGTGGCAAAGCATTTTTTCAGACAGAATGGTCTTCAATAGAAGGTACTATTACACTTAACATAAGCTTCAGCGACACAATCGATGATATCGAGACAAGTGATTCTTCTGTACAGAAGAGCTACTCTGGCAATAAGGCAACATTAACATTTGCCTCAACAATTTCCAGCCCGTTAACAATTGGTGTTCATATGAACCACGGAACAAGCATTGACAATCTGCAGATAACAGGATCCAGTTATTCTGTTAAATAATTGACATTGATACAATTATCATTCTCTTATCGTAGAATTTTTACATGTGAATTAAAACAACCCCAGAAAGCTTGTATATGCTTTCTGGGGTTATTCTTTTCACTTATCAACTTTATTATGTATTATTCACAAAGCTTTGAAAATGCATCAGCTACGAACTGTACTTTAGTTCCTATAATAACCTGTACTGATGTCTTGCCAGGCTTCATAACACCTGCAACGCCTGCTGATTTAATCACCTTATCATTAACAAGACTGATATCTTTTACCTCAAGTCTGAGTCTTGTGATGCAGTTATCAATGCTTGCAATATTTTCTTTTCCGCCGCATCCCTCAAGGATTGTCTTTGCAACGGCTACGTAATCATCATTAGCAAGTTCTGCCTTCTTTTCTGCTTCTATATCGTCATCTTCTCTACCTGGTGTCTTAAGATCCCATTTCTTGATAGCGAAAAGGAATACAAAGTAGAATACGATAAATGCTGCGATTCCTAAAGGAATAATCAACCATGTCTTCTGTGCTGCTGGAAGAGATGCTGAGAATAATAAATCCATCGCACCTGCTGAGAAGCTGAATCCTGCACGGAAGCCAAGAGCAACTGTGATCATAGTAAAAATACCATACAGTAATGCATAAATTACGTACAGAGCAGGAGCAAGGAACATAAATCCGAACTCAAAAGGTTCTGTAACGCCACAGATGAATGCACAAACTGCAGCAGAAGCTACCAGACCGATCGCAGCTTTTTTCTTTGCAGG
>OIYR01001166.1_pt1 | contig 13700 bp, 5 predicted proteins | sample 1588221 | NCBI WGS metagenome assembly OIYR01 (sample SAMN03283292) | human gut metagenome | biome: human-associated habitat; material: feces | host: Homo sapiens | place: Peru | collected 2012 | reverse complement strand
CATAATGATGTCTTTTAAATGTGGAAGTTAACTTCTTTCAACCATTTCTTTACATTAAAGCCAGGACAGAAATTTCTGACCCATGGGAGGTCACGATGGCCGATGACTTCGGCGTCGGTAGATTTCGCCATCCTTGGTGTTGTAGTAGTGATAACCTAAAGGTGGGGGCTGCTATACCGCTTTGCTTAAAGGTGGGTGCAGCTCTGTACACAGAAAGAACTGATGGCGGCGGTGAGGACGGTGATGATGAAATTAATGACGGATTTCCAGTTTATTTTCATATTCTTCTTTTGATTTTAATGTTTAACAATATACTGATAAATCTGAAGAAAGGACAGGATGAGCAAGTACCCGTTCATGACGGTGTTTCATTCCTGTTTGCTGATGTCAGCCTTGGGTGTCATCGGAATACTCCGGACTGCACCCTGCCCTATCTTCAGATGCTATCAAATGCTTACAGAACCGTTATCGCCAGTTCCGGAATCTGTTCCAGAATCTGTTCCTGCATCGGTTCCGGTATCACCACCGCCTGGAGTAGTACCTCCACCGCTTGGAGTGGTGTTACCGCCGCCTGGAGTGGTATCTCCTGTGGTACTATCATCGGATGGATTCTTGGAGCTGCTGCTCGTTACGATATCCACTCGCTTGATGGTGGTGTCGAGGTTCGAGGTCTTCAGCTCGCCAGTGGCTCTGGCTCGCAGGCGGAGACCTTCGATGTACTTCGCTACCGTCCAATCTTCCTTCTTGTCGGCACCTCCCTTTACCTTCAGGCCTAGGGAGAAGATGGCAAGGTCGGGGAACTTCACGTTCTTGCCTAAGAGAAGGAGCTCCTTGGTGCAGCCTACCGCATCCGTCAACATGCCTAGAATCGCTCCCTTGCTGTAGGGGGTGTTGTGGCTAGCCATGTGCTCTGCCAACTCTTCGAGACCAATGGTCTCATCGCTTACTACTCGTGGAAACCACTTGTTGTACGCTTCCTTGATCTTTGCGTTCGTGTTCTGATATAAAACTACTCGAATCAAATGTTTGAAATTTGGTTATGAACTAAGAGTCATGAGGGGAAAGGGCCTATTCCCCTGCTTTCGTCCGAAGGCGCGCTCTCCGGATTCGACTCTGCCTCTGTGTTTCAAAGACAATGCAAAGATACGAAATCCGGAAAGCGCAACTCACGGTTTCTCACGGTTTCTCATGGTTTCTAACGGATTTTCACGGATTCTCACGGTTTCCTACGTTTCTTTCTCTTATGGTTCTCCCAAATAGGCGAAAATATACGATACCTGGGTGGGGGTGAAGCCCTTCGCCCACTTGCTGTAACCGGTCTTCAGGAGCTGCTCGTAAAGCGGCTTGCAAAGGATAATCCATCTTCTGAGATGGGCACTTGCCACTTCGGGAGTGGCATCAGGGAAATACTCAAGAGCTAACTCTTGCTTGGAATAACATTTCTGTTCCATATTGATTGAAATTTAAAAGTGACTTGTTTAGGATGCCTAAGTGACTTACTTACGAGCCGTAAGTGACTTGCTTAGGATGCCTGAGTGACTTACTTCGGATGCTGGAGATTTTTTGCTCCGGTATGACACTTATGACACTTATGACAGGCTTTTCTTGAAATCTCTCTCACGTAGGCGGGCGGGAAGCCTTTCTGGAAAATTTTTCCTGCCTGCCCGCGTGAGGAAAGTTTTAGAAAACAAGTGTCATAAGTGTCATAGTGTCATAAACGGCATCAGAACGGAAGGTTGCTGCTGGCATCGATTCCCAGGGAAATCTGATAGTTTCTGATCTCTTCAGCTGTACGGATGACGGCGATGAAACCACGGCATCTTGTATTGCGAAACCTCTTGAATCCCAGGTCGCTGAATGCCCTGCCAGTTTTCTGGCTGCTCAGCTTCTGAGTGATGTTGCAGCCGATGATCTGCATCGCCCGGGCTACGGACACAAACTCCCCTGTCTCTCCCTCCGAAGGCTTCCGGAAGTAGAGATCCACCAGTTCCTGTTCGAGGCGTGGCGTCTCGAATTTGCTGTTGTGCCGGTTCTGCCGCTCTATCTCTTCATCCGTAAACCAGTAGCGGTAGCCGCTCTTGTAGAGGGCATAAGCCTGGGCATAGATGCCGGGATGATTGAAGGGATGCTGGCGAGGGGAGACGATGCTCTCTACCTCGAAAGGCAGCCAACGGCGGGTTCCCGTAGGATCGTTCAGAAACTCAGGATTGTTGCCCGTACCGCAGAAACTGTTGATATGCTTGCGCTGCTCGGCATAGTGGGCATAGGCGGCTCGCTCGTTGATATACTGCATCGTCACCGCTGCCTTCAGCTGGTTCATCTCCGAGGCTGACATCGTATCCAGCTCCTCGCAGCAGATGAGGGCGTACTGCGAGAGGGCGATGAGATCATCCTTCGTCATTCGCTTGGCATTGGTCTTCGTGTAGAAGTACTGCTTCAGCTCCGGCGGAAGGAGATGATTGAACCAGGTGGTCTTGTTGGCACCCTGTCTTCCGATATAGACCAGGATGACATTGTTGACCGCCTCTGAGTCCAGCCAACCGGCAATCATGCCCACGAGCCACTTTCTCAGGCATTCCTCGAAGCTCAGTACAGAGCTGTCGGTATCCTTCACCTTCACGGTGGCAGCGAGTTCGGCGATGTAGTCCTTGTCGCCCTCCTTCCAGGGTGGGAGATGGGCGAAGTAATCCTCGAAGGGATTGAATACGGGCGTATAATCGCTCTCAATTACATTGCGCATGTCCAGCTTGTTTACCTTCACCGTGAGTGACATCTTGGTCCAGAGCGAGTTGACGTGACGGTCGAGGAGTATTTGCCATCGTGGCGGCTTGTCGGAAGACAGAGAGGCGTCTTCTGGGATTTCCAGAAACTCGTATCGCTGCGTGATAAGATTGTATCGGAGACGGATATGACCATCGAGAAAATTTCTGATTTCATCGACCGATGCGAAGCGGTTGTCACTGCCGCCATTTCCGCCTCCTCCACCACCTCCAGATGCCTTTCTGGAGGCTCCGGGGGTGTTGTCGTAGCAGGACTTGATGACCTGCTCCACGCCGTCGTATTCGGGAAATTTCTGGAGTGCCCATTCCAGAACGTTGGCATGGGCATAGCGCTTCCTGGCGAGCATATAGCCCACTCTCATCACATAGTTATTGTGTTTGTTTGGCTGATAAATAATCTTGTCGTTGTCTAGTTTCGGCTTGATGATTTGCTCGTAGTAGGTGTTGATGTGTTCCAGTTTCTTCTGTTTCTGATTCTTCTTCGTTGTCTCGGTATGGAATAGGGAGATTTCTTCGGCTGAGAAAGAGATAGCATCGGAATTGTAGTATGCATCGGGATCGTAGGCGAGTCCACTGAGTCGATTGACGTTCTTGCATTGAAAGTCAGCTTTTTTGCCAATGAGCTGCTGATAGTAGTCATTGCCCTTGGCGAAGGCGGCGGGGTAGTCATCTCCGAGATAGGGATAGATGACTCGGATACCGTTGCCGCTCATCGTGATGTAGCAGAGTAGGGTGTGCGGATCGGCGCAGAGTTTCTGCTTCAGGGCGTTGAGAGCCGTGATATCGGGAGGCACTTCGGGGAAGAGCTCATCGAAATCTACGAGTGATAGGTGGGTGAGTTCCCGGATGTTGTCCTGACCCTTGCCTCCTTCGAGGTGGCAGGCTGGGGCAAAGAGGGGCGCATCTGCCTTAAAGGTTTTCTTGCCGGTTTGGCGGTAGGACTGGGTGAGGAACTTGAGTTTCTCATCGGTTTTCATAAATGAAACCAGGCTTTCGAGGTCTCCCTGTATGGGAGTCTTGCTGGTCATGTTTGCGAATTGTGATACTAGTTGCTTCATTTTTATCATTTGCTATTGTTGGTAAAGCGGATTGTTCCGTTTACATGATTGAGTGAAAGAAGTTGGGGATAGTCAGTATCTCGCTGGTTTCATATCGCAAAGTTACAAAAAAAGGTTGAAAGGTCAATTCCCATAGTGGGAATTTTCAAGTATATATTTTTAATTTCTTAAATTAATTTAACAATGTACAAAAGTAAAATTGACATTGACATGCATTTATTTGGCAAAACATTGCGCCAGATCATGCATGACAATGAGATTAACTGCGCAGAGTTCGCAGCCGACATTCAGCTGGGTCCAAAGTACCTTACGGGAGTCAGACAAGGTAAGGAAGTGTATAACCACGCTATTTACGTGAGAATCGTGGATGGTCTGAAAGGCTATTTTTCAGAAGATGTTTATCCGGATATTAGAGAGAAACTTATCCGTGCATCGTTTGGGGTTGAGGTATAAAATAAAAGAACGCAAGCCCGCTAGGCGTTCCGCCGGATTTGAAATCCGGTGTCGAAAAATGTCCTAACCTATTTAGGTTCTGCGGATTTGCAATCCGCAGCAAAGAAGTATGCTTTTCCTTTTGTTGGGGGATTGCAAATCCCCCGGTTTTAATAGGTCGAACCTTTTTCTACGGCGGATTGCAAATCCGCCGGGACGCCTAGCGGTAGGTCTCCAAATCTGCGTAATCTGCGAAATCTGCGTGACTTAAAAAATTACTTAATCTGCGTGGGTCAAAACAAAAGGCTGGTAGGAATTTTTCCTGCCAGCCTTTTCTCGTGCTTTTTTCTTGTGTGTCTTTTAACTTTATTTTCTGTAGAACTTGCCCTTCTGCCGGGTGATGAAGATGCCGTGGTGGGCAGAGGATTTATCTACTTTTTGACCTTGCAGGTTGTAGATAGGTTCCTCTTTCCCTTCTTCCTCGTACTTCGGGAGGAGAACTGGGGTGGCTCCCTTGGCAAAGCTGAAGGTGATGCCACGCTTGCCTAATGAAAGGCTCTCCTGGTTGCCGTCACTCACCATCTCCTTCGGCAGCCACGCACGGTTGCCGGCTAGGGTAGAACCCGTGTACTTGTAGAAACCTAATCCCCACGATGCCTTGTAGGAGAGCACGTAGCCATTGTTGTTGTTCTTATCAATGGCATCCTTGCTCGGATTTCCCTCCAGAATCGTTACCTTGTCACATTCTCGCGAGGTAGGATGGAAATCGTGAGCGCCTACAGGGCCGTAAACCACATAACCCTTGTTGGCATCTATCACCGTTACCGGAGTCAGCGTCATGGTGAAGTCGGTAATCTTCGATGCTGCATCCGTCTTGTCATGCGCTGTGGCAGCATAGACCTTTACCTCTTCCGGTACCTTGGCGTTGAACGGCAGACAGATGGTGGTCCAGCCATAATCTACATCACCCTCCTTATAACCTTCCACTTTCCTGATATCAAGCGTGTATGGATCGGCTACTACATATTCTATCGTCTTGGTAGCTCCTCCTAGTCCGCCACGTTGGTTGGCAGCCCGTACGCAGTAGAAACCGGCACGATAGTTGGTGAGATTCACCTGATTGCTGGTGGTATTCTCCAGATAGATCCATTTGCCATCTTCATTCTGCTTGAAGAGGAAGTAGCAGAGTGCCTCTGGTATCGTCTCCCATTGCAGGAGGTTGTCGTTGATAGTGATTTTATCTTCCCAAACGATATGGTTCTTCGGTTCGGCCTTTTCTTTTTCTACCTCTTCTTCGCTGCTTTTATTTGATTGCAAGCCGGATTGGGCATCAATCTGTCGGCAGAGGATTTGAGGATCGAAGGCATCTGTGCCGCTCATCACATTGCGGATATTATATCCGGTTGTATCAGTGAGGATACAGTCGTCGGAACCTGGGGCAGGAGAGCAGGCGGCAAGCGAACGGGTCTCCAATGGGATAGGGTTGCTATCGCCATCCATACTCTTGAATTCATGGAATCGTAGCTTAAGTCCTGCATTCATCTTGTTCCAGCCATATCTGCGTGGCTGGGTGTACATCTTTGTATTGAGGAATGTACATGCCGGTGAATGGTTCCACGGACGGGCAAGCATCCAGTCCTGGTCCTTGAACCTATCGGGATTCTCTTTTTCTGCCTTGATGTTGCAGTAGTTAAAGATATATCCCCATTGCTGATTCACCTCGGTGCCCGGTGCTACTATATTGTTTCCCGCTCGGTCGCGATGTATCAGGTTGCATCTTTCAAACCAGATGTCGCCGTTGCCGCAAATCCAGTCAACCACTCCAGCCAGATCGCAGCCTTCGAAGTAGCCACGATAGTTGGTGTTCGAGTTATCTGAGTAATAAGTGTCTTGCCAACTGAGGAGTGAAACATTCTTCATCACCGTTCTGTTTCCACGGTCCCAGAAGACGACAGCACGGGCGGTACCGCTGGAGCCTTGTCCGGCTATAGAGCTCAGATAGTCGAATTTGTTTTCCAGTGTAAGATCCTGTGCGTAGAAATCTTCAAGTTTTTTTTGCAGGGTGAGGGTAGCGGTTAATCCGATACCTTCCACGGTAGGATGGTTCCATATCCTTACCCCTTCCTTGCTTTGTCCGATGAGAGAGATGTTTGACTTTATGAATTCCGTCATGCCATTGTTCTTTCCGTTCATGTCGGTCTTTGGCTTACCATTTTCATCTTTAGGCGCATACTTTGGGTCGGTACTGCAGGATATATTGGTATTTCCTGTCAGCTGATAGTCTCCATCCGGAACAAAGATATAGTAACGCTGTCCGTTGGTCTTTGTATTGTTATAGCTCTTTCCTTCTGCTTTTCCATTGGCAGCTCTGATGGCTTCGTCCATATCGCCATCTTCGCCAACGATGAAGTCGAATGTATGCTGTTCATAACTGTTTTCTTGCTGTGTGATGTTGAGCGTTATGGATATCGGTTGCTGGCAGGTCATGCCATAGATATCCTTGAATATTTTATCCGTAGGATTGAATTCTATCTTGATGGTTTCACCGGCAGGTTGGTCCCAGTATTTGAATACTTGTTCCTTTCCGATTTGGGTGGAACTTCCTGCCGCCTCCATCGTTCGGTTGAACTTGAATGTGATAACACCACTCTTGGCAACATTATCCAGATTGATGTTGGTATCTTGATATGTCTTTCCGTTGATGGTAACCGATTCGCACACAGGATAATCTGTAGGATGATTGAATTCGATTTTCACGGGATAAGTCTCCACGGTTACTCCGTTTTTGTTTTTCACCGTTACGACGCATTCCTTCGTGAGCAAGGTTGCTTCAGTGGTTTCCACCTTTCCATCTTGTGTAGCCGTACCTGTGATGGCTGGTATCTTTTCACCGTTTTCCCAAGGAGATACGTGGAAGCTGATGTAGCCATATCTGCCAATCTGCTCTTCTATTTGCTGTTTGTTATATTCTTCTCCATTGCAGCTTAAAGAAATGATTTCAGTCTGGGTTCCTTCTTGTAGAGGCAGATAGGTTACGCTGAAACTTTCACAGTAGGTCTTGTCTGCCAGGAATTCCACTTTCTGTGCCGATGTTTCACCTGTCCATGTTGCTTCAGCTTGATCATTGGTAAGCGTCTTTTCCTGTTCCGCAATCTTTACCGTCTTGCCATTCTCGGCTTTTCCAATAGATTTTAATACTGCCTTGCAGTTAGGGGTAGCAGTAAATGCAATGAAAGAACCTTTATTAATTTGTATTCGATTGGTTTTGGCGGTAGTGTTGTCGAATTTACCCTTGGTTGCTGTTGCATCCAGGTCAATTTTCACATCCATTCGATAAGTTTCTTCCGTTTCGTCAGCTTTTATCTCAAGCTGCGTAACGAGAATACCTGCCGTTTTCTGATAGTTGATGGTTGGGGCATCATCGTCTTTGGTGAAATACCAGGTTGCCGTAGCTTCCTTGTTGAGTTGGAAAAGGTTCAGCTGGTTCGGCTCGAATACAGGTAACATTCTCAGGTTGATAGCCTGGGCAGGATAACGTTCCCCAATCTGGTATGCTTCTCCCTTGCTGTCTTCCCAATAAGCCAGGGTATTTCCCTCGTAATAAAGGGTGGTGTTTCTTGGAATTTTAAACAGGTCGCCTTCTTCTACCCACGTAGCTTCCGGTGATGTTCCTGATGCATGCTCGCCTGCATTGTAAGTAATGTGGTAGGTTTTATCCTTTTCCTTGAAACATACCTGCAGGTTATGATGGGAAGTTATATCAAATTCTACTTCGTATTTTGTGCGGATGCTGTCTTCAGCCCAATAAGCATTCGGATCATTTTTGTAATTCTCGGAGGTTGTTACCGTGAAGACATCTTTGTTATCTTCGGTGATACTCCAATAGCCATTCTCCGTCTTTTTCAGTACGGCAACGGGTTCTCCGTCTTCATCCAGGTCGTCTAAGTTGACAATCTTATCCAGTTCATAACCTTTCTTTCGGTCGAAAGTCAGTTTGATACGCTCACCTCTGTGGAAAGCATAGCCGCCATCTTCCATCTCCGAAATTTTATGTCCCTCTCCTGTAATGACAAGTTCAGGTTTCTCGAGTTTTCCATGTATCTCATCGTCTATCTTTGTATGTAGGGTCACCCAGTTGGCATCCTGCAATTGCATTTCCATCCACTGGTAGTAAGAGTAGTCATCTCCTATAATAATAGGTACGCGAACATCTGAATTGATGATGGTATAGCTGTATACATACATTTTTACTTTACCGCTTTTGCCCTGTTCCTCTTCTTCGAGCGTCGGCAGTCCGGCTTTCTGGCGTTCGGTGTTGGTGCGTTCTCTGTTGAGTGTCGGCACTACGCCATCAATGGTGGTAGAAGTGATTTTGGAGTACGAAAGGATGGATACTTTGGTTCCTGCACCTGCGGTGGTCCAGAATGTAGTACCAGGACCGAAGGCACACCAGTCGTCGAAGTTTCCGTTTCTGATATAGCCGTTTTTGCCGGTGTTGCACCATAAGGCCATGTCGCACCAATGTGGATAGTCTGTTGAACCCTGACGTACGTTGGTCCCTACTTTTGCAGTCCAGAAGATGTTCTGATTCTCATTGATATCCACATAGGGAGCACATACTTTTCGTGTGGTTCCCGATGTAGGATCGTCATAATCCTTCACCATTCGTCCGAAGTCATAGCGGATAACAGGCTTGTTGGTTCGGTTATCTTGTGTGGTAGGATTTTCCTCGAATACCGGAACAAGCGTCAACGTTTCATTCTCATTCTCGAATGAATAGGTTTCGCCCAGTTTATAAAGTCGCTTAGGATTATTTTTGTCAGCCCAATGGTGCAGGGTATAATGTTTCTTATTCTCAATTCCCTGCTCATCTACACTTTTGAAGAAGGTGTAGTTGGTAGGGATGGTGAAGGAAGTAACATCCTTGATTTCTGAGAGCTGCAGGCTGACGGCATTCTTGTAATCAGCCTTTTCCAGTTCTCCGTTTACCCGGATGCCGTTATAATCAAAGTATACACTTCCCTTGTTTCCTGTAGCAATGTTGGTAGTGGCATCCTGTGCCCATGCACTCCCCATCCATCCCATCATCAGGAGAAGGATGAGGGAATGGAGGAAGTTGCCGGTTGATATCTTATTCTTTCTATTCATATTCTTTGTTGTTATTTTACCAAGATTTTTCTTTCACCGAAGATGTAGAGGCCAGGATGGAAACCACTGTAGGTGGCGGTGCCTGGCTGAACATCGAGGATGCGGTAGAGCTGACCGGTTGAGGCGAAGACCTTGAGCTGGATACTGTAGGTGCTTTCTACCCTGACACGGCTGCTGCCGATGGAACGGATGATGAGGTGATCGCCCGATTCGCTGTCCTCCTCGTTGCCGTTTACCTCCGGTTCTATCCGGTCGATGCCCGTTGTCTCTGCTATATGAATCACGGATGGATTGGCAGAACGGGTCTGGTCTGCGGTCTGTGTCTTTGCCATGTAGGTGCGGAAAGGCATCACGGTAGCCAGGGTTGAGGCATCATCGAATGCAGTTCCCTGAGCATTCATACCATAGACCGCACCTTCTGCTACCTCCCGGGCTGCGAAGGTACCCATGTGGGCATAGCCGCTGGCTGCGGTCTTCATCTCTGCCGGGAGGGTCTTCATCTCTGCCGTTATCGGAATCACGATGGCACCTTTTTTCTTTGCGTCATCGCCCGAATAGTTTTCTCCGAAAGCATGGAAGGTGATTGTCTGTGCCGGTTCCTTCGCATTTTTCAGATTGTTGTAGAAGGCAGAGGAGAGGTCGAACTCATAGAATCTTTCACCCGGGAAGCGGACTACGTATGGCGTGCCTGCCTTGAGAGGCTGATAGCCTGCGTAGGTATGCTGCTCGGTGTAGTATGGATTCTCCACCTTATTATATAGCAGGTCTCCGTAAGTATATTCGAAGAAATGATTCTCGAAGATATAATCCGGAGATGCTGCACTTTCAGTACTTCCTGCATTTCCTGGCTGGAAGAGACCGGAAGCGGTACCCGGACGCTGGAAGATGGCTGAGGTCTTGCCGTCTTTCTCGTTGATGGATGTGAAACCGCGCAGCCAGTATTCGTGGTGCTGGGTACCATACTTGGTATCCTCGCCATAGAAATGGGTAATCTCACCATTGAGAGAAGCCTCCGCCTTGTTGACGGTGAATGGCAGACAGATGCCTTCCCAGGCTCCGGTAGCATCGTTGGCATAGATCGATGGCTTGCGTACATACCAGGCATGACTGGTTACCGAGAATGGAATCGGCACGCAGAAGTCGTTGTTGTCGCAGGCTATGCCCTCGCTGTTTTCTCCTGCCGGTGTGCGTTCTACCAGATGGAGAAGTGGGGTAGCGTAGGAAGGGTTTCCTGCCGCATCACTAGCCTTGATGATATGATGGCCCTGAATGCGATCTTCGGAAGTCTGCTCGTCGTAGTTCAGCGTATTGTGCACTACATCGTAGGTATCCTTACTGCCTGTCTCATTGCTTTCTGCATCGGTATAAACCAGGAGGTTCTGGGTAACGCCCTTCTTGATGATGAAATCATAGAAGCTGGTGGCATTGTCATCCTGAGCCGTGAAGTCGATGGCTGTAGTGGATGGGATGTGCACGTAGGTTCCCATATTCTTGGTTCCCTGGTTGTAGGCATTGTAGTGATACTTCTCAGCCTTGGTGCTTCCGTAGTAGCCAGTCGTACGATATACACGATTGCTCATGTATCGGTTTTCCTGCGATGCGATGCGGGCTGGATAGAGGGCTGGAGAAGACTGGAGGTCCTGTCCCCAGAAGAGGAAGTCGTTCATCAGCTCTCCACCATTTGCGTTCTGGTTGAACTGTGGGAGATAGTTGCCTGTTCTCGATTCCTTGGTTTCCTCTGTCGCAGCCTGATAACCTTGTGCGCGCGCCTGGTCGATGGTATGCGTCTTGTCGTGACGGGTCGCCGCCTTGCCATAGTTTGGCAGATCACTGTCCTGACCGGTACGCAGATAGGTGATGCCAGTATTCTTGCCCGTGATGGCATCGGTACGGTGGGCATACTGGTAGTCGCCGTTGGCATAATAATCATAGACGTACTTCAGTGCAGCCTTGTCTGCATCGGTACTATTACCTTGTTTTGCTTTCAGATAGTATCCGTTCAGATCGTAGGCTACCTTACCATACTTGAAGTCATCCTTGGTATAGGCATTGCTAGCCTTTCCATCCATATCATATACGATAGGCGTATCAGGAGATGCTGACGGAGCATATTCGAAACAGCAGTGGTAGCCCGAAGCATTGTTGCTGCTATTCGGCTGGGCGATGCTTCCGCTTAACAATCCGAGGTTATAGATGTTACCCTGGTTTGCAGCGAAAAGCGACTTTCCGGTCTCCAATCCGCGCAGGATATGTCCGTTGCCATGGAAGGTTCCCTGGAAGATGGCATTGCTGCCAGTATAATCGGCAGGTATCTCCAGGTCGTTCTGCAGGATGAACTGGGCGTTCTTTCCTCCGCTATTCTCTGTTGCGGAGATGAACTTTCCGAATGCCTTCAGGTCATCCTGATCGCTGATATAGATGCGAGGTTCTGCGAAGTTGTTTTCTTTAGAAGCTCTTTTTATGGCTTCGGGGAGACGGAGATCGATGCCGGTCTTGTGTGGATCCATTTCGTGATAGTTGTGAACCGTGAGGGTATCGCCAGCTGCCATGGTAACCGGGAAGACCACATCATTGAAACCGTTCATGGTAACACCCAACTGTACGCCGTAGCCATTCATGAAGTAGTAGGCTGGGATATCCAGATAGTCGAGGGTCTTGTCATAGACGCTACCTGCAAAGAGGTCCTTGCGGTTTTCGTCAATCTTATCGCCTTGCTTGTAGGTATTCTTTGAATCCTTGGTCTTCGTCAGCCAGGATTCGGCTTCATCAAACAGTAAATCGCCCTTGGCATTCTTCTTCACCTTGCCGATGTGCCAGAAGTAGCCATTCGGTGCGAAAGCCTGGTCGGAAGCAATCTTCACCTGGTCTTTCTTCAGACGAATCATCTCTCCCGGCAAAGCACAGTTGTCGATGGTGATATGTCCGGTGAAGTTAGGTCCCTGCACATATTCGATGGTGAGGAAGATGGTATAGGTATATTCTATATCATTACCTTTTTCATCCTTTTTAGGGCTTCTGTTTTCATCGAGCTGCTTGGCTCCCAATACCAGCGTAGCCTGGCATTTCTTTTCAAGATGCTGGTGGTAATATTCAGGAGAAGCATCGGTATTGTTATCCACCAGTCGGAACGAAATCTTGGCATCTCCATTCAGTTCTGCTGGGAGAATGCTATTCAGGAGTTCGCTCTTGTATTCTTCCGAATTCTGATTGTTAGGCTCCTTCTTCTCTGAAAGTGACAGAATAGCCGCAAAGCCTTTCTTCTGGTCTTTATCTGTTTCTAAAGAAGTTTCAGGGCCTGCATAGGTGTTGGAAGCCGAAGCACCTACATAGAGTTTGTATTTACCGGCTGTCGCAGCAGTTTCCAAATCACACTCATATTTTTCATCATGTCCGCTTCTCATCTTCCAGCTCTTGATGTATATCTCCTGACCCTTCTTGAGTCCGGCAAGGGCGGTAAGACCATCTGAGTTGTCGTTGTCGAAGTGAATCTTTTCCTTATAGGTATAACCCGTGATGTGGGCGTTATAATAATAGTTGAGACCAGTGACATACCAGTAGTGTATTTCTGCCTTTTCATCAGGATTGGCTCCTTCTCCCATCGCATAGAATCCGGTAGGCGAGCAGTCGTCGATGATGTATCGGTTGTTATCGGTGTTGCGCGAATTCAATGGGAAGACGAAGTTACCTGTGGTTTGCAGGAAGCCTTTGGAGGTTCCTCCTGATACTTCATGGATGTTGTCTGCATAGACATATCCACCACCTTCACCCGTACGGGCATTCATCAGGTTCATCTCTACGACACCATAGATAGGACCATAGTAGATGGTTTCCGTCATCTTCTGGGTTGCCTTATCGATTTTCTCCTGCACGTTCTGAATCTTCAGGGCATAACCCGAAGCGATGCCGATCATATTCTTGGCTGTACCGTTATTGCGCGACTGGAATCCTTCTACATCTTGTTTATTGCTATCTTCATACTTCTTGATGCAATCCTTCTTGAAATCCTGATATGATTGAGACTCAGCAGATGCCACACCATACTCATTGTGCCAGGTATCCTCAGAGAAACTGACATTGGATTTCACCGCACCTACATAATGGATGTTGTTGGCAAGACCCATATAGTTGCGTGCCTTATATCCATATTTAAAGGTGTCAGAAGTCTTGGCTGTTTCAGGTTCAGCCTGTAGCTTATTCTCATTCAACAGTATATTGGTAGCTACCATTTTGATTTCTCCCACACGTGCGATAGAGTAAGGAGTCTTGTTGATTTCGTTGACGG
>OIYR01001164.1_pt1 | contig 13706 bp, 12 predicted proteins | sample 1588221 | NCBI WGS metagenome assembly OIYR01 (sample SAMN03283292) | human gut metagenome | biome: human-associated habitat; material: feces | host: Homo sapiens | place: Peru | collected 2012 | reverse complement strand
TATGGAAAAACAAAGAAGAAGTCAAGCAATATTTTAAAAATAAAGCAAAAGAATTATTAAATAAATAAAAGAGCATACTACAATAAGGTGGTAGTATGAAAGAAAATGAGATAATAACAAAATGGAAACAAGGTTTAAGTAAAAATCAATTAGCAACAATGTATAGAAGACAATACAATCAAGAAATAAAAATAATAAGATCAAGTGTAAGACATAGACATGATGGAAGATACATAAGCAATTATGAAGCATTAGCTTATGTAGAAAGAGTAATATATAGATATTTGAAAGAGAGGTAAAGAATATGAAAATGTACTGTAAAATAAAAAGACCAGATAATGCAAAATATCAAATAGAAAAAGGAACAAGAGTGGTAATTCAAGAAAAAATAGATGGAAGCAATACTGCAATTTATAATGATAATGGAAAAATAAGATTATATAGTAGATCAAAAGAATTAACAGGGGAAGATGGATTAAATGGATTTGTTAAATATGCCAGAGAAAGAGAAAACAAAATACTAGAATATTTACCAAAGGGATATGTATTATATGGTGAATGGTTAAATCAAGGAAAGATAAGTTATAATTCACTAGCTAAACAAGGAAAAATAGAACCATATTATGTTTTTGATTTGGTACAAGAAATAGTGAATAAACCAACAGAAGATGAAGATTTTACAAGGATATTTGCAAGTATAGAAGAAATGAAAGAGATATCAAACAAAATAGGATTTAAAACGGTACCAGAAATAGCAGTAGAAAATCTAACAAGCTATGTAGAGTTAAAAGAAAAATATGTAGATAATCAAAAATCTGCACTGGAAGGGACAGACTGCATTAGAGAAGGAATAGTAATCAAAACATTAGACGGAGAAAAAAGAATAAAAATAGTTGGAGATAAATTTCAAGAAGTGAAACATATAAAAAATTCAGAAACAAAAAGTCCATTTGCATTTTTAGATAAATACATCACACCTATGAGAATATGCAAATTTTTAACGCAAATAGAAATAGAAAGTCCAAAACCAGAAGACTATAGGGAAATATTTAAAAAATTAGATATAATTGCTAATGATATTTTAGAAGAGGAAAAAGAACAAATATTAAAAGATATAGCAAGAATAATAAAAAAACAGGTTATTCCCAACATAAAAGAATATGTAGATAATAACTAAAAAAGTAGGTGATACAAATGACAATAAACCATGTATACAACATAGTAATAGACACAATGAAAGAATTAGAAAACATAAACTTATTAGACATATCAAAAAGAAAAGAAAGTCAAGCACAAATAAATAAAGCATATAAAATCTTAGACAATTTTAAAGATGAACTTATAAGAGAAGATATAAAAAGAAAAAGAAAGCAACTTCAAACTTAGACATAGCAGTAATAACACTAATTGTACTTAGTGTACTTTTAGCTGTTTTAATTTATACTAAATCAGGAGTAATAGGTGCCAAATTAAATGAAATATTCGGAGGAGTATTGGGAATTATGCAATATGTACTTCCGATAGGAACTTTTGCTGTTGCTATAAAACTAGCCTCAGAGGGAAGAGAAGGAATAACACCAAAATTAATACAATATGGAATTGCTATTATTAGCCTTTCAATTGTGTTTAGTGTATTTCAAATTTCATCAGGAGAATTACAATCTTCAAAAGAACTATCAGAATTAGTAAAAGATGCTTATTATTTTGGTTCTCAGGGCAAAGGAGGAGGAGCTGTAGGAGCTGTTGCTGCTGTACCACTCGCTAAACTTTTAGGAGATGTAGGAGCAGTTATATTTTGTATAGGAACAGCAGTTATATTACTAGTATTTACATTTGGAATCAATTTATCAGATATAATTAATTTAATGCTTGATAGAATAGAAGAGAAAAAAGAAGAAAGATTTGAAAGAAGAGAGCAACTAGCAAAAGAAAGCAAAAAAGAAGAACAAGAAGAGACTCCAGGACAACGAAGAAAAAGACTAAGAGAAGAAAGAAAAATAAAATCACAACTTGAAAAAATAGACGGAAAAGCACCTATGGACAATCAAATAAAAATAAATTTCGGAGGAAGAATTGTTGATGGAACAGACGAAAAAAAGGAATTAAAGAAGTATGATCATACTGGTGAAGATTTAGAACCTTTGACAAAACAAAGTAAGAAACAAAAACAAATTAGTCAACAATTAGAACCAGATGTTATAGATGCAAATCTTTTTAAAGATGTAGAGGAACAAAAAGAAGAAAAGAAAAAGGCAGTATTACAATTAGAACATGCTCAAATAGTAGAAGATGAACATTATGAATATCCACCAGTAGAACTTCTAAGTAAACCAAGTAAAAAAACTTTAAAAGGAGGAGCTAAAGCTTTAACAGATACTGCAACAAGACTACAAAAAACATTATATAGTTTTGGAGTATCAGCAAAGGTTGAGAATGTATCAGTAGGACCAGCGATTACAAGATATGAATTAAAACCAGCAGAAGGAGTAAGAGTTAGCAAAATAGCTAATTTAGCAGATGACATAGCGTTAAATTTAGCAGCAGAAACAATAAGAATTGAAGCACCAATCCCAGGAAAACAAGCAGTGGGAATAGAGGTACCAAATAAGGAAAAAGAAGTAGTACATTTTAGAGAAATATTAGATAGTGATGAATTTAAAGGAAATAAATCAAAATTAACAGTAGGACTAGGAAAAGATGTAGCAGGAAATGTACAATTAGCAGATATTGCTAAAATGCCACATGTATTAATTGCAGGTTCTACAGGTTCAGGAAAGAGTGTATGTATAAACACAATAATAACAAGCATAATTTATAATGCTAAACCAAGTGAAGTAAAGTTTGTTATGGTTGATCCAAAAGTAGTTGAATTGTCAGTATATAATGGAATACCACATTTGTTATTACCAGTTGTAACTGACCCTAAGAAGGCTGCGGGAGCGCTTAACTGGGCTGTTAATGAGATGACAGACAGATATAAGAAGTTTGCAGCGATGCAGGTTCGTAATATTAAGGGATATAATGATGTTGTTGTTAAGAAGAATAAGGAAGGCATAGACCCTCCAATGGAGAAGCTTCCACAGATTGTTATTATCATAGACGAGCTTGCTGACCTTATGATGGTCGCACCGGGTGAGGTTGAAGATGCAATATGCCGTCTGGCACAGCTTGCGAGAGCAGCCGGAATACATATGGTTATAGCAACGCAGAGACCTTCTGTCAATGTAGTAACAGGACTTATCAAAGCAAATATTCCGTCTAAGATAGCATTTGCAGTGTCTTCGGGAATTGATTCAAGAGTTATCATTGATATGAATGGTGCTGAGAAGCTGCTTGGAAAGGGAGATATGCTCTACTTCCCATCTAATCTTCCAAAGCCGCTGCGTGTACAGGGCGCATTCGTATCTGATGAAGAGGTTGAAAATGTTGTATCCTTCCTTAAGGAGAATGCAGAGGAAGTATCTTATGATGAGAGTATTGCACAGGCTACTGTAAGTCAGGAGAGCATGCCTGGCAGCAGTAAAGGCGATGATGAGAGAGATTCACTTTTTGCTGATGCAGGAAGATTCGTTATTGAGAATGAAAAAGGTTCAATAGGAAGTCTGCAGAGACATTTTAAGATAGGCTTTAACAGGGCAGGACGAATTATGGACCAGCTTGCAGATGCGAAGGTAGTAGGACCGGAGCTTGGAACCAAGCCAAGAAAGGTTGAGATGACAATGGAAGAGTTTGAAACACTTCTAAAGCAGCAGTAATGTAAGTAATATATACTATAAAATAAGGAGATTAATGTATGAAGCTTTCAGAGATATTAAAAATATGTTCAGAAAATGAAGTTACAGACTTCAGGTATAGTGTTGTATGCGGAAATACTGATGCAGATGTGACAGGAATTACATCTGATTCAAGAAAGATGCAGGATGGATATGCATTTGTATGCATTAAGGGTGCTGTGAGCGATGGACATAAATATATTGACCAGATTAAGGATATGGCATCTGTAATTGTTGTTCTTGATGGCGAATACGAAGCTAAGGATTGCAAGGCAGCAGTTGTAAGCACAGATAACACAAGACTTGCACTTGCACTTATGTCAGCAGCAGTATATGGCAGTCCTGATAAGAAGCTGTTTACAATAGGAATAACAGGAACTAAGGGAAAGACAACAACCACTTATATGGTTAAAAATGTTCTTGAAGCATGTGGCATTAAGACAGGGCTTATTGGAACAATTGAGACTATTATCGGGGATGAAGCAATTCCGGCACATAATACAACACCTGAATCAATAGAGATTCACCAGTCATTTGCAAAGATGGTAGACGCTGGCTGTAAGGCAGTTGTCATGGAGGTGTCTTCGCAGGGACTTAAGCTCGACAGAACAGCAGGTATTATGTTCGATATAGGAGTGTTTACTAATCTTGAGCCTGACCATATCGGACCTAATGAGCATGAGTCATTTGAGGATTACCTTAACTGCAAGGCTAAGTTATTCAAGCAGTGCAAGGTGGGGATTGTTAATGCTGATGATAAGCACACCAAGGATATCCTTAAGGGAGCGATTTGCAAGGTTGAAAGCTATGGTATCGGGGATAATGCTGATATTAAGGCTGAAAATATTGAACTTTTACATGAACCGGGTAAAATCGGTCTTACATATGACTGTACAGGACTTGTTAATATGAAGGTTGAACTTAATCTTCCAGGTAAGTTTTCTGTATACAATTCATTATGTGCAATCGCAATTACAAGGCATTTCGATGTTGACGAAGAGGCACTTAAGGAAACTCTTAAGCATGTTAAGGTTAAAGGAAGAATTGAGCTTGTAAAGGTTTCGGATGATTTTACATTAATGATAGACTATGCGCATAATGCAATGGCTTTAGAGAGTATTCTTACAACACTTAAAGAATATCATCCTCACAGACTTGTATGCCTGTTTGGATGTGGTGGTAACCGCTCCAAGGAAAGAAGATATGAGATGGGCGAGGTTTCAGGAAAGCTTGCTGACCTTACTATTATCACATCAGATAATCCAAGATTTGAAGAGCCAGAGGCGATTATAGAAGATATCAAGACTGGAATTGCTAAGACTACCGGAAAGCATGTTGATATTACAGACAGAAAAGAAGCTATTAAGTATGCGATAGAACATGGCGAACCGGGTGATATTATTGTTCTTGCGGGTAAAGGTCATGAGGATTATCAGGAGATTAAGGGTGTGAAGTATCCGATGGATGAGAGAGTGCTTATCGCAGAGGTGCTTGAAGAATTGAAGGGTAATTAATGTACGCAGATGTAATAATAGACATTTCACATGAACAGCTTGATAAGACATTCCAGTATGCAGTTCCTAAGGAACTTGAAGAAGTTATTGAACTGGGAATGTCAGTTGATATTCCTTTTGGAGCAGGAAACAGGCAGATAACAGGGTATGTTGTAGGTTTGGGAGACAAGGCAGCATATCCTGTTGAAAAAATAAAATATATTACAGGAATTACCGCGGGAAAGGTCACTGCAGTAAGCAGAATGTTAAAGCTTGCGGCGTGGCTGAAGCATAATTACGGATGTACCATGAATCAGGCAATTAAGACGGTTATTCCTGTAAAGGATAAGGTTAAGCAGAAGGAAAAACATTCGGTTAATCTTATTATTGACGAGGCACAGGCACAGAAGTATCTTGATACATTTGCAAAGAAAAATGCAAAAGCAAGATACAGACTGTTAGAGGCACTGATTAAGGAACCTGTAATAGATGAAAGCATTATTAAATCCAAGCTTAATATCACGGCACAGACGGTCAAGGCGTTTGAAGATATGGGGATTGCCGAAGTCAGGTCAGAGGATATCTACAGGAATCCTGTAAGAAATGTTTCGGGAGAAAGAAAGCATATTGAACTCAATGAACAGCAGAAAAATGCTGTTGATAAAATAATATCTGATTATGATAATGGAGATTATAAGACATATCTGCTTCATGGTGTTACAGGAAGCGGAAAGACTGAGGTGTATCTTGAGACAATTGAGCATGTCCTTAATCATGGAAGACAGGCAATTGTGCTTATACCGGAGATTGCACTTACATTCCAGACTGTGCAGAGGTTTTACCACAGATTCGGGGATAAGGTATCTATTATGAATTCCCGTATGTCAAAGGGAGAGCGGTATGACCAGTTTCTGCGGGCGCTTAAGGGTGATATAAGTGTAATGATTGGACCGCGTTCAGCGTTGTTCACACCATTTTCAAATATAGGCCTTATAGTAATAGATGAAGAGCATGAAGGAGCTTATAAGTCAGAGACTGTTCCAAGATATCATGCAAGAGAGGTTGCATGCCATATTGCAAAGGAAGCAGGTGCTTCAGTGATACTCGGTTCTGCGACTCCTTCAATGGAAAGCTACTATGCGGCAATGAATGGACATATAGCGCTTATTAAACTTGACAGCCGGGCGGGAAGCGGAAAGCTTCCAGCAGTTGATATTGTTGACCTGAGAGAAGAATTAAGGCTTGGGAACAGGACGATATTCAGCAACAGGTTAAGAGAACTGATGAGTGACAGACTTGCAAAGCATGAGCAGATAATGCTTTTTCTTAATAAGAGAGGTGTGGCAGGATTTATATCATGTCGTTCATGCGGAAAGGTTATGAAATGTCCGCACTGTGATGTTTCACTTACGGAGCATGCTGATGGAAGGCTGATGTGTCATTACTGCGGATATACAACACCTAAGATAACTGTATGTCCTTCATGCGGTTCAAGATATGTTTCGGGTTTCAGGGCAGGAACGGAAGGTGTTGAAGCACAGGTTAAGAAAACATTTCCACAGGCGAGAGTGCTAAGAATGGATATGGACACTACAAGAGGCAAGGATGGACATGAAAAGATTCTGTCGGAATTTGCCAATGGTAATGCTGATATTCTTATAGGAACTCAGATGATTGTCAAAGGACATGATTTCCCAAATGTGACACTTATGGGAGTGCTTGCGGCAGATATGTCACTTTATGCTAGTGATTTCAGGGCTTCTGAGAGGACCTTCCAGCTTCTTACACAGGCTGCGGGAAGGGCAGGAAGAGCAGAAAAAAGTGGCAATGTAGTTATACAGACTTATACGCCGGAGCATTTTAGTATTGTTAGTGCGGCTAATCAGGATTATAATGCTTTCTATGAGCAGGAAATTGCTTACAGAAAGCTGTGTGGATATCCGCCGGCGGATAATCTTATGAAGATTATGTTATCTTCACCAGATGAGAATGTCCTGACAAAGAGTGCAGCGTGGGTTAAAGCATTTGTGGATAACAGCTGTAAGACTAAAGGACTTATGTGCATAGGTCCGGCAGATGCACCTATATATAAGATTAAAGATGTGTATAGTAAGATAATCTATGTAAAACATAAAGACAGGGAAGTTCTTACGGGTATATATGAAAAGCTTGATGTTAATATTGTTGGGAATCAGGCTTTTAAGAATATTAATGTACAATACGATATTAATGGATAATTGCGAGGAGGATTATATGGCAATAAGAAATATTAGAACACTTGGAGATGATATACTAAGAGCCAAGGCAAAAGAGATTACAGAGATGACACCAAGAATTGAAGAACTAATTGACGATATGTTTGAGACAATGTATGAGGCTAACGGAGTAGGTCTTGCAGCACCTCAGGTTGGAATCAGAAAGAGACTTGTTGTTATTGACTGTGGAGATGATCCAATTGTTCTTATCAATCCTGTTGTGTTAGAGACAAGCGGAAGCCAGACAGGACTTGAAGGCTGCCTTAGCGTGCCTGGAAAGACAGGAGAGGTTACAAGACCTAATTATGCCAAGGTTAAGGCTCTTAATGAGAACATGGAAGAGATTATAGTAGAAGGAGAGGAGCTTCTTGCAAGATGCCTTCTTCATGAGATTGACCATCTTGATGGTATAATGTATGTTGATAAAGTAGAAGGAGAACTTCTTTCTACAGATGACATCGAAGAAGAATAATTAATGAAAAGGGGAACGGAATGCGAGTAGTATTTATGGGTACACCCGATTTTGCGGTAGGGACACTTAAAGCAATAATCGAAGCAGGACATGATGTGGCAGCAGTTGTTACGCAGCCTGATAAGCCAAAGGGAAGAAGTAAGTCCCTTGTTTTCTCACCGGTTAAAGAGGAAGCTGTAGCACACGGAATCACAGTTTTACAGCCGGAGAGAGCAAGAGATGAAGCATTCGTAGAAGAATTAAGAACATATAATGCAGATGTAATTGTTGTCGTTGCATTTGGACAATTATTGCCGGCAAGTATTATTAACATGCCAAGATACGGCTGTATCAATGTTCATGCATCACTTCTTCCTAAGTACAGAGGAGCATCACCAATCCAGTGGGCAGTTATTGATGGCTGTGAATATTCAGGTGTTACAACAATGAAGATGGATGAAGGTCTTGATACAGGAGATATCCTGATGGTTGAGAAGGTAAAGCTTGATGCTAAAGAGACGGGCGGAAGCCTTTTTGACAGATTAAGTGATGTCGGTGCGCAGCTTTTAGTAAAGACACTTGAAGGACTTGAAGCTGGAACTATTACTCCTGTTAAGCAGGATGATTCAGAAAGCACTTATGTAAAAATGCTTCATAAGTCATTCGGTAAGATGGATTTTAATAAGAGTGCAGCTGAACTTGAAAGACTTATAAGAGGACTTAATCCATGGCCTAGTGCATTTACTTATATAGACGGTAAAATGCTAAAAATATGGGATGCGGATGTTGCGGATAATATCAGTGAAGTACAGACAGATGAAGTTAAGCCGGGACAGGTTGTCACTGTAGGAAAGAACACATTTACAATAGCCTGTGGACAAGGGTATTTAGTTGTTAATGAGGTTCAGTTAGAAGGTAAGAAGAGAATGGACAGCGGTTCATTCTTAAGAGGCAACCAGTTAGAAGCAGGTGTAATGTTAGGAGAATAAGCAGAATCTTAAATGGTTCAGAAAAGAGGTATTATGGTAGCTTTATATGGTTATTATGGATATGGATATTACTATGATCCAATGTACATTCTGATAATAATATCATGTGTTATTGCACTGATAGCACAGGTAAAGGTAAAAAGCACATTTAACAAGTATTCCAGAGTGTCATCTTCAAAAGGGATGACAGGCGCAATGGTTGCAGAGCAGCTTTTAAGAAGCCAGGGAATATATGATGTATCCATTCAGAGAGTATCAGGAAGCCTGACAGATAATTATAACCCAAGAAATAAGACACTTAACCTGTCAGATTCTGTATATAATTCAACATCTGTTGCGGCTATCGGAGTTGCAGCCCATGAAACAGGACATGCCATACAGCATGCTTATGGATATGGTCCATTAAGCTTCAGGACAGCGTTGTTTCCGTTAGCCAGTGTCGGTTCACGGGTATCATGGATACTTATTGTACTTGGACTTATATTTGGCTCAACTAATATACTTATAGATATTGGTATTCTTATGTTCAGTCTGGCAGTACTTTTCCAGCTTGTAACATTACCGGTTGAGTTTAATGCTTCGGCAAGAGCATTACAGCTTCTTGAATCAGAAGGATTCCTGTATGGAGATGAGAACAGACAGGCAAGAAAAGTGCTTTCAGCGGCAGCCATGACATATGTTGCGGCAGCAGCCACAGCAATTTTACAGCTTTTAAGACTGATTTATTTATTTGGAGGAAGACGCCGTGACTGATTCGGTGAATTTAAGGGCAGTTGTACTGGATATACTTATGGAAATCAATGAGAAGGGTGAATTTTCACACCTTCTCATTAATAATGCACTGACAAAGTACCAGTATCTTGATAAGAATAAGAGAGCATTTATAAGCAGGTTGTCTCTTGGAACAATTGAGGACAGGATTGAACTGGACTATATAATAGACCAGTTTTCAAAGACGCCTGTAAGAAAGATGAAACCACTAATAAGAAATATATGTGAAATGTCCGTATACCAGATAATGTATATGGATAATATCCCGGATTCAGCAGTGTGCAATGAGGCTGTAAAGCTGGTTACAAAACGTGGATTCACAGGGCTTAAGGGGTTTGTGAACGGAGTCTTAAGAAACATTGCAAGAAATAAAGACAACATTACATATCCTGACAGGAATAAGGATATCGAGCAGTACCTTTCTGTAAAATACTCAATGCCATTATGGATAGTTAAAATGTGGCATAGTCAGTTAGGTATTGATAAGACCGAGGAAATTCTTGCAGGCTTTAAGCAGGAAAAAAAGACTTATGTAAGATGTAACACAGCAAAGGCACCGGTTGAAGAGATAAAGAAGATTCTTTCACAGGAAAACGTATCTGTGGCAGAAGTTGAAGATATACCATATGCTTTAGAGATTAAGGACTATGATTATATAGCCGGACTTAACAGTTTCAGGGACGGTCTGTACCAGATACAGGATATAAGCTCCATGACAGCAGGATATATGACTGGATTTAAGGCAGGGGACACAGTAATTGATGTGTGTGCAGCACCAGGAGGAAAGAGCATTAATGCTGCAATAAGCGTTGGCGCTGATGGTAAAGTATATTCAAGGGATGTATCAGATTATAAGGCAGGACTTATTGAAGAAAATATATCAAGGCTAGGACTTAATAATATAGAAGTCCAGGTAAAAGATGCACTCGTAATGGATGAATCCATGAGAGAGAAGGCAGATGTTGTTATAGCAGACCTTCCATGCTCAGGACTTGGCGTTATGGGAAGAAAGCCTGATATCAGATATAATATAACAGAGGACAAGCTGATTTCATTAAAAGAACTGCAGCAGAGCATACTTTCTGTAGTACAGGCATATGTTAAGCAGGGCGGTATAATGATGTACAGTACATGTACAATTAATTCAGAAGAGAATGAAGCCAATGCTGACTGGTTATGCGAAAAGTATGGCTTTAAGAAGATAGAATACAGACAGATTCTGCCGGGAAAGAATGGCGGAACAGATGGGTTCTTTGTTGCAAAACTTAGGAGAGAATAGACATGACAGATATTAAGTCACTTAATTATGACGAACTTGTAACATATATGGCTGGACTTGGTGAGAAGAAGTTCAGGGCTGGGCAGCTATATCAGTGGATGCATGAAAAGCTGGCAGACAGCTTTGATGAATGTACCAACCTTTCCAATGCATTAAGACAGAAGTTAAAGGAAACATCAGAATATGTATGCTTAGAGCCTGTCAGGGTACAGCATTCAAAGCTTGACGGAACAGAAAAATATCTGTTCAGATTAACGGATGGTAATTATGTTGAAAGTGTACTCATGAAATATCATCATGGTAATTCAGTATGTATATCCTCACAGGTAGGATGCCGTATGGGCTGCCGTTTCTGTGCATCTACACTTAACGGAAAAGTCAGGGATTTAAGACCATCTGAAATGCTTGACCAGATATACAGAATACAGAAGATTACTGGTGAGCGAGTAAGCAATGTTGTAGTTATGGGCTCAGGAGAGCCAATGGATAACTATGATAATCTTATTAAGTTCATAGAACTTCTCAATGATGAGAGAGGGCTTAATATAAGCCAGAGAAATATTACTGTATCATCATGTGGAATAGTACCTAAGTTAAGGGAACTTGCAGACCTTAAGCTGCAGATTACTCTTGCAATTTCACTTCATGCGCCTAATGATGAACTAAGAAAAACAATGATGCCTATAGCTAACAAATATTCAATAGAAGAGATAATGGATGTATGCAGGTATTACATAGAATGTACCGGCAGAAGAATCTCATTTGAATACAGTCTTGTTAAAGGTGTCAATGATTCAATGGAATGTGCAAAGCAGTTGATTGAACTTGTTAAGGGCATGAACTGCCACATCAATCTTATACCTGTTAATCCTATCAAGGAGCGTGATTATAAGCAGACTGGTAAGGACGAAGTGTACGCATTTAAAAATAAACTTGAAAAGAACGGAATAAATGTTACAATTAGAAGGGAAATGGGCAGAGATATTGATGGTGCCTGTGGACAGTTAAGGAATAAGTATATGGAGGATGTTGATGAAAGCAACGGCGATTACTGATATAGGCAAGACGCGTGCCGTTAATCAGGATTATATATATACATCTGTTGACAGGGTTGGATGCCTGCCTAATCTGTTTATTGTTGCAGATGGAATGGGAGGCCATAAAGCCGGGGATACAGCATCACGGTTTACAGTTGAGACTGTTAAAAGACTTATTTCTGAGTCGGATCAGACTGATGCAATATCGGTTATTAATCAGGCGGTTAAGATGGTTAATAGCCTGCTTTTACAGAAGGCATCTGAATCAGAGGATTACTATGGTATGGGAACAACGCTTGTTATTGCGACCATATATGATAATGTGTTAAGAGTTGCTAATGTAGGAGACAGCAGATTATATGTAATAGATGACAATGATATAACTCAGATAACGAGAGATCATTCACTTGTTGAAGAGATGGTTCTTGCAGGACAGTTAAGTAAAAGCGAGGCGAGAACACATGCCAGAAAGAATGTCATAACAAGGGCAATCGGAGGAGAGGAACAGGTTGAACCTGAGATGTTTTCAATAGATCTCAAAGAAAACAGCAAGATTCTTATGTGTTCCGATGGTCTTACCAATATGCTTGAAGATGCAGAGATATTAAGCATAGTAAGGAACAATGCTGATATAGAAGATGCGGCGAGACTGCTTGTTGACAGAGCAAACGAGAATGGCGGCAAGGATAATATTTCAGTTATAATTGTAGAACTGTAAGTGAAAGGGATAGGTTATGTTAAGAAAAGGAATGTTTTTAGCTGACAGATACGAGATAATCGAGCAGATTGGCACAGGCGGAATGTCAGATGTTTACAAAGCGAAGTGCCATAAACTCAACAGATATGTTGCTATTAAGGTTATGAAGTCTGAGTTTAGTGAAGACAAGACATTTGTATCTAAGTTCAGGGCAGAGGCACAGTCTGTAGCAGGATTTACACATCCTAATGTAGTTAATGTATATGATGTCGGCGATGAGAACGGAATATACTATATTGTAATGGAGCTTGTAGAAGGAATAACTCTTAAGAAGTACATTGAGAAGCGAGGCAAGCTTCCGTTCAAAGAAGCAGTAAGCATAGCAATTCAGGTTGCTAATGGTCTTGATGCAGCACATAAGCATCATATTGTTCACAGGGATATTAAGCCTCAGAACATTATTATATCTAAGGAAGGCAAGGTTAAGGTTACAGATTTCGGCATTGCCAAGGTTGCTTCATCAAGTACAATCAATTCATCTTCTACAATGGGTTCTGTTCATTATATTTCTCCAGAACAGGCAAGAGGTGGATATTCAGATGAGAGAAGTGATATATACTCACTTGGTATTACAATATTCGAGATGTTAACAGGAACTGTTCCTTTTGACGGGGATTCTACAGTTGCAGTTGCTGTACAGCATATTCAGGATGAGATACCTGCTCCTTCTACAGTGGCGGCAGATATTCCGGTCAGCATTGATAAAATAGTCTTTAAGTGTACGCAGAAGAAGCCTGACAGAAGATATCAGTCAGCAGCAGAGCTTATAACAGATCTTAAGAAGTCACTTGTTATGCCAGATGAAGATTTTGTTAAGATGGCTCCGGCTTATGCAGCAGCAGGAGTGGCAGCTACAGCTTCATCTGATACAGAAGAAGTTAATGCTGGTGAGAATGATGAT
>OIYR01001161.1_pt1 | contig 13720 bp, 17 predicted proteins | sample 1588221 | NCBI WGS metagenome assembly OIYR01 (sample SAMN03283292) | human gut metagenome | biome: human-associated habitat; material: feces | host: Homo sapiens | place: Peru | collected 2012 | reverse complement strand
ATAATATAGAAAGACAAATCTAATTATGCTAAAATAATACCATAGGAAGTGAGTAGTATGGAATTATTTAGAAAAGCAATATTAGTTATACATGGTTTCGCAGGCGGTGTATATGATCAAGAATATTTAACACATAGATTAGAACTAGTTAGTAACTATGATGTTTTTACTTTTACTTTGCCAGGACATGATGGTGATTTTAAAAAGAAAATAACTTACAAAGATTGGATTAAAAAAGTAGATAGTGAAATGGAATTTTTAATATCTAATGGCTATAAAAAAATATATGTTGTAGGACATTCCATGGGTGGAGTATTAGCTTCATATGTGGCATCAAAATATCCACAAGTTAAAAAGCTAGTTTTAGTAGCACCAGCATTTAGAATAAGTGGTTTTGAAAATACTAAGTTTAATATCAATACTGCTTTAACTTCAACACCTAAAATATTTGAAGAATATGGAGCACAACTAGTAACAAATAGATTATTAAAACTACCAGCTAATTGTTATATAGAATTCTTTAAAATAGTAAAAGAATTACAAGATTGTATTAAAGAAGTTAAAATACCGACATTAATACTAAGAGGTACATCAGATTTTATAGTTCCACAAGCGTCAGTTGAATATGTTTATAGTTGTGTACAAAACAATTTAAAGAAACTAGTAATGTTAGAGAAAACAACACACGATGTATTTAGAGAAAATAAAAAAGGTCAAGCAACAGATCTTGTAATAAGTTTCTTCAAGAACAAAAATAATTTATTAAGTTTTCCAAATGGAATAACAGAAAACGATAAAGAGAATTAAGATTACTTCGGTAATCTTTTTAAATATGTTATAATAATTTTAGGTGATAATATGGCTATTATAGAATATGAAGAAAAGTATTTGGAAGATGTAAAAGACTTACTAGTAGAATTAGAAGAATATATTCTTACAATCGATGAAGACGACTTAGATCAATTACATAAAGACTATAGAGATAAAATGGCAATAATTGATTTGAAAGAAGCATATGAAAATGAAGGTAAATGTTTTTTAGCAATAGATGACAATAAAGTAGTAGGACTAATAATGGGTGGTATATTTCCATATGATGAATATGATTATTTAGATTATAAATGTCCAAGAAGAGGAGAAATAACAGAACTTATTGTAAGTAAGAAAATAAGAAGCAAAGGTGTTGGTAAAGAATTAATGGACAAAATGGAAGAATACTTTAAAAGCCTAGGTTGCAAGTATGTTATAGTAGATGTATTCGCATACAATCAAAATGCAGAAGGTTTCTATAATAAAAAAGGATATCACGCAAGAATGAAAACATTAATAAAAAAGATAGATGAAACTAAGTAAGAAAGAAGGTATAAAATGATTAATTATTTAATGAGTGGAATAGATAAAGAAAATGGATTTACAAGTGAGCAAGCAGCATCTTTAAAAAAAGATATAAAGAACAACATTATTATTACTTTTATAGCATCAGATTTTGATAATATTGAAAAAACAGATAAGAATAAAAATTTGTTAATAGATGCATTTAATAAAGCAGGTATTAATTTTAAATGTGAATATCTTGTTGATAAAAGAGTATCAAAAGAGGAGGCAAAAGAATTATTAAGTGAATCTAATATAGTATTTCTTATGGGTGGAGATACATATAAAGAAATGCAAAGTATTAATGAATATGATATTAAAGAAGATATCGTTAGTAGAGACTTAATAATAGGTGTTTCAGCAGGCAGTCTAAATCAAAGTAAAAATGTTATTTATTTAGATGAATATCAAGATTATAAATTAGTTAAATATGAAGGCTTAGGTTTAGTAGATTTTAATATATATCCACATCTAGATTTTAAAAATGAAGAATTCCTAAAAGAAATATTTACTGTAAGCAATGATAGGCCACTAATTGCTCTTCCAAATGAATCATTTATTAGATGTGAAAACGATAAAATAGAGTATCATGGAAATTATTATAAAGTAAGAAATAGCATTATGAATATAAATGATAAAGAATATAGCAATATTAAAGAAATTGTAAATCTATAGTAAATTTACATTTTATATAATTGGAGTAAGATATGAAAAAAATCACAGTCAAATATAATATAAAATTTATAGAAAAAGTCACTGCTTCAAATGAAAAATATTATAATCAAAAAATCAAAATAAGTGACAATTGTACACTATTTGATTTATTAAAAAAACTTGAAAAAAAATATGCTTTAGGAATGGATTATACATTTTTAATACCAAATTTAGAACGGGTTCTTTGGGGAAAATATAATTTAAAAATGTTAGAGGACGATAGGAATGAATTTGATTATTATAAAATGAAACTAAGTAAACTAAATAGATATGGAAATATAACAAAAAATAAATTAAAAATAATCGTAACAGGTGGAACAGGTGGCGAAGTAGGAAGAATAAAAAAAATTGTATTCTTTTTCCACATGGACGAAAAAGATATTCATAGAAACACACCACATATACATTGTAAACACGCAGGAGAGGAAATTAGGATAAATCTAAACACTTTACAAGTAATGGATAAAAGAGAATTCAAAAGTAAAAGTAATACAAAGCTAGCTTTAAAAGTAACAAGATGTAATCAGGAAGGCTTGCTGAAATATTGGAACGATGTTGTAATAAATGGTGAAAGTGGCGTCAAATTTAGAATGAGAATGGTGCTCGAATAATGTTAATAAAAAACATAGTTATAGAAGAAAAACAATTAAAAAGTTTAGATATAAATGATAGTTTCTTCAATTCGTTAAAATCAGAATATAAAGACTTTACCATTTGGTTTAATAATCACTTAGATAGAAAAGCATATGTAACATACCAAAATAATAAAATAACATCTATTTTAGTACTAAAAATGGAAGATAACCTAGAAATATATAATAATTTTACTAAAGAATTTAAGCCATCTAAAAGATTAAAAATATGTACTTTAAAAGTAATAGATAAATATAAAAGATTAGGTACTAAATATTTAGAAATTGCTCTTAGTGAAGCTATAAATAATAATGTAAATGAAATATATATAACACTTTACACTAATCATAAAGATTTAATAAATCTATTAGAAAAAAATAATTACACATATTATTGTGATAACGCTAATAATGAAAGAGTATATGTAAACAAAATAAAAGAGTTTTAAAACTCTTTTTAATCTGGATCTTCAAAGTGAAAGTCATCATCTTCAAGTTCAGTTTCTTCAAAAAGATAAGATTCATTATCTTTATTCTTAAGCTTATTCTCTTTTTTATTACTAAATAAAGATCCAACAAATAATGTTTTTAATAAACTATGCTTATTCTTTTTTATTTCTTTTTCTTTCTTATGTATTTTAGTATTTAATTCAATAGTTTCATTAGCTATTTCATTAGTAGTATCAACGATTCTTTCTATTAAATCTAAATATCCCTTAATAGTTTTTGCTTTACTATTCTTAATACCTTTAATATCTTCATCAAAATCATCTAAGTCATCATTCTTTTCTATTAATGTTAAATAATAATTATAAAATCTAATTAAAGTATCATAACAATCTGCAGAACATTTTAGAACTTTTTTTAATTTGGCTTCATCATCTAATTCATCAAGTTTAAGTTTCTTAATAACCTTATCATAATCATACATTTCCATAGTTTCACCCTTGTAGAAATATTATAACAAACTATGATATAATTTAAAAGAAGGTGATGACATGGAACTATTTAAAAGATTCAATGAAACAATATTTCTAAAAGAAGATAGCAATTTAGAAAATCAAATAAAAGAATTAGAAGATATAAAATCAAAATTAAAATATACAAGTGACATAGATAAAGATATTTTATTATTAAAAAAAGGGTTACAAGGTGAAAAAGATATTGCTTTTGAACTTAAAAACTCAAATTTAGGAATGTATGTAGTTCATGATGTAACTATTCCTTTTGAAGATTTAAAAGCTCAAATAGATTATGTAATTGTTACTAGAGGATTCATATATTTAGTTGAATGTAAAAATCTAATTGGAAATATAACAGTAAGTCACACTGGAGAGTTTGTAAGAGAATATGAATTAAATGGTAAAAAATATAAAGAAGCAATTTATTCACCATACACTCAAGCTTGTAGACATATGGAAATATTAAAGAAAAGATGGATAAGTAAAAATAATAAATTAATGGTAAAGATTCAAGAAAAAAATTTTGATACTTTATGGTATAAACCACTAGTTGTTATTTCTAATCCAAAATCTATTGTTAATATAAAATATGCTCAAAAAGAAATAAAAAGTCATGTAGTTAGAGTAGATCAACTACTAAACTACATTAAAAATGATATTAATAATTATGATAGAGATTTATTAGCTAAACAAAAAGATATGAAAAGTCTTGCCGAATTTTTTATTGAAGCTAATACTAATGAGTACACAAGCTTAGCAAAAAAATATGAAAAATATATTTCAGGTAGTAGTAAAGATAATTCTACAAAAGCAGAGCAAACTAAAGAAATGAATATAAAATCAGAAAATGATAAAGAAACACTAAGAGACAAATTAATTAAGTTTAGAACATCAAAATCTAAATCAATGAACGTTCCAGCATATTATATTTTCACAAACGATGAACTAGAAAAAATAATAGAATTAAATCCGAAGTCAGCAGAAGAATTAAAAAGTGCTAAAATATTATCAGAGATAAAGTTTAAATTACACTCAAGTGATATCATAAAGATGATATGTGAATTTAATAAGTAGGTGAAATATGGCAAACTTTACTAAAAAAGCAATTAAAGACACATTTATAACATTACTAAAAGAAAAACCTTTTAATCAAATAACAGTAAAAGATATTGTTGATGAATGTGGAGTAAATAGAAATACATTTTATTATCATTATGAAGATATAAATGATTTACTTGAAAATGTTATCGCAGAAGAAACAGATGTATTAGTTAAAAATTATCCAACTATAGATTCTATAGATATGGCGGTAGAAGTAGCTATCAAATATGCACTTGAAAACAAAAAAACTATTCTTAATATATATAAACATCTAGATAAAAATATATATGAAAGATTTATAATGGATACTTGTGAATACACAGTAAGAACTTTAATAAATTCAATTACTAAAAATATGAATATAGATGAAAAAGACAAGAGATTCTTAATAAGTTTTATAAAATGTCAATTCTTTGGATTCTGTATAGATTGGTTATCAAGGAATCTAGATGAGGAATATGTAAAAGAATATGTTACATACACTAAAGTAACTAAAGAGATATTAATAGAGTTTATAAATAAACATTCTAAATAATATTCTTTTTTTATGCATTTAAACCATTTTGTCTAAAAATCAAACATCACCAAAAAACTGTCCATTTTAAAAAATAAATTATAAGGTTATACTATTTATATAATGAAAGGAGGAACTAAGATGAGTAGATTTATACGTATAGCTAAAACAAGTTACATAGTTATGTCTATAATATTATGTATTCTAGGATTAGTACTTATGATAAATCCAGCATTTTCACAAACAATGTTAGTTGTAATATGTGCAATACTTTTAATAGTATTTGGTATGATTAAACTATTTGGTTATTTCTCAAATGACTTATATCGTTTAGCATTCCAATATGACTTACCATTTGGTATATTATTAACAGTTCTTGGTATTATCATTCTAGTACGTCCTGAAGGATTTATCAATTTCATATGTATTGCATTAGGTCTTTCAATATTTACAGATAGTATGTTTAAAATGCATATAGCTAATGAAGCACGTAAATTTGGTATTCGTGAATGGTACTTAATATTAATATTCGCAATACTTGCTTGCATTTGTGGTATTGTTTTAATGATAAAACCTAGTGAGAGTGCAATGGTATTAACTATATTACTTGGAGCTAACCTTTTAGTAGAAGGTATTCTTAGTTTAATAACAGTTATTACATCAGTTAAAATCTTTAAAGAAAAGAAAAAATAGTTTAAAGGAGACATATATATGACAGCAGAATTTACTAAAGAAATGAAAAAAACTCATACCATACTAGCACCAGATATATTTCCAGTACATATGAGACTTCTAAAAAAAGTATTTAAATTATATGGATATAATGTAGAAGTACTTCATTATGAAGGAAAAGATGTTATAGATACTGGACTTAGTTACTTACATAATGATATTTGTTATCCAGCTATATGTGCGATAGGACAACAACTTTATGCACTTAAAAGTGGTGATTATGATACTCATAAAGTAGCTTTAATACAATTTCAAACTGGTGGTGGATGTAGAGCATCTAATTATATTTGTTTACTTAGAAAAGCTTTAGAAAATATGGGATATGATTATATACCAGTTATTTCAGTAAGCACAAGTAACATAGAAAAATGTAGTGGATTTAAACTAACTCCAATGATGATGTATATGTCTCTTAGAGCTATTATCTATGGAGATTTTATAATGCTTTTAAAGAATCAAGTAAAACCTTATGAAAAGAAAAAAGGTGAAACTGATAAATTAGTAGATTACTGGATAAATAAATTAACTACTGATTTCGCTTCTAAAAAAAGTTTAAATAATAGAAGCATGAAAAAAAATCTAAAAAGTATTGCTAAAAGTTTCCATGAGATTAAAAGAGCAGATAGAAAATTAAAGAAAGTTGGTATCGTAGGAGAAATATATGTTAAATATTCTCCATTTGGTAACAACAATTTAGAAGAATTCTTACTTAAAGAAGGATGTGAATACATGGTACCAGGAGTACTAGCATTCTTTGAATTCTGTTTTTCTGATGGAGAAATCAATCATAAATATTATGGAAAAAATAGAGTAAGTATGTATGCAGGAAAAACTGTAGAGTCAATCGCATCTTCTTGGGAAAAAGATATGGAAGAAGCATTAAAACCATATCCTGAATTTGTATGTCCAACTCCATTTAAAAAGATAAAGAAACTTGCAGATCAAGTAATAGATAGAGGAGTAAATATGGGAGAAGGATGGCTTTTACCAGGAGAAGTATCTGAACTAATAGAAAAAGGTTATAACAATATTATATGTGCTCAACCATTTGGATGCCTTCCTAATCACATAGTAGGAAAAGGTACAATAAGAACACTTAGAATGTTATATCCAAATGCTAATATATTTCCAATAGATTATGATGCAGGTGCTTCAAAAGTAAATCAAGAAAATAGAATTAAATTAATGCTAGCTATCGCAGAAGAAGGTGACAAGTAATATGAAAAGAGTAGGTTTTGATATAGGATCTACTACTATAAAATGTGTAGTAATTGATGAAAAAGAAAATATAATTTTTAAGAAATATGAACGTCACTATTCTGAGATAAGAAGTGCTATATTAAAAATAATAAATGATTTAAAACAAGTTATAAAAAAAGACAAGATTACAGTAACTATCTCAGGTTCAGCTGGGTTAGGTTATGCAGAAAGTCTAAAGATTCCATTTGTTCAAGAAGTATTCGCAGAAAAAATAGCAGTTAAAAAGTATTATCCAAATACTGATACAGTTATAGAACTAGGTGGGGAAGACGCTAAAATGTTATTTCTTACTGGTGGATTTGAAATGAGAATGAATGGTAGTTGCGCAGGTGGAACAGGTGCATTTATAGACCAAATGGCGTCCTTATTAAATGTTAATGGTGAAGAATTAAATGAATTATCAAGTCATCATGAAAAGATTTGCAATATAGCTTCTCGTTGTGGAGTATTTGCTAAATCAGATGTACAGCCATTACTTAATCAAGGTGTTAGAAAAGAAGATATAGCTGCTGGTATATTTAGAGCAGTAGTAAATCAAACAATCTCAGGATTATCTCAAGGAAGAGAAATAGGTAATAATGTTCTATACTTAGGTGGACCATTATACTTCTATAGTGAACTTAGAAATAGTTTTGATGAAGTATTAAATACTAAAGGAATACTTCCAGATGATGCTCTTTATTTTGTAGCAATAGGCTCAGTACTAGCAAACGTAAAAGAAGAAACAACTCTTTTATCACTAGAAAACAAATTTAAAAAGTTTAAAGAACAAAATAACTATACAAAAACTAAATCACTTTTCAAAGATAAAAAAGAATATGAAGAATTCTTAAAAAGACACAACGACACTACTATAAAAGAATTAGATAAACCAAGTAAAAATATGTATCTAGGAATAGATGCAGGAAGCACAACAATAAAGATGGTTCTTTGTGATGATGATGGTAATATATTTAATCCATTTTATTCACCAAACGAAGGAAGTCCAGTAGAAATAGTTAAGAAATATTTAATAGATTTATATAACAAGTATCCAGATATTAACATTAAATCTAGCGCAGTAACTGGTTATGGAGAAGAACTAATTAAAAATGCATTTAATATAGATTATGGAGTAGTTGAAACAATTGCACACTATACAGCAGCAAAGAAAATAAATCCTAAAGTAGACTTTATTCTTGATATAGGTGGCCAAGATATAAAATGTTTTAAGATTAAAAATGGTTCAATAGATAGTTTATATTTAAATGAAGCATGTTCTTCAGGATGTGGTTCTTTCTTACAAACATTTGCTAAAGCTTTAGGATACACAACAGAAGAATTCTCACACTTAGGTCTTTATGCTAAAAGTCCAGTTAGTCTAGGATCTAGATGTACAGTATTTATGAATAGTGCAGTTAAACAAGCTCAAAAAGATGGCGCATCAGTAGAAAGTATTGCAGCAGGCCTTTCAATGAGTGTAGTTAAAAACGCATTATATAAAGTTATAAGATGTGCAAATCCAAAAGACTTAGGTGAAAATATAATTGTTCAAGGAGGAACATTTTTAAATGATTCAGTACTAAGATCCTTTGAAATGGAAATGGGTCATAATGTAATAAGACCAAAATATTCAGGACTTATGGGAGCATACGGAAGTGCACTTTATAGTAAAGAAAAAGATAATGATAAAAGTAAAGTATTAAATCTAGAAGAACTTAAAAATTTTAATTATGAAACAAGAAATATAAATTGTAATGGATGCACTAATCATTGCAATTTAGTAATAAACACATTTGATAAGAAAAGAAGATTTATCGCAGGTAATAGATGTTCAAAACCTCTTAACAAAGGTAATCTTCAAGAACACTATGACTTATATGAATATAAACAATCTTTATTAAAAGAATTTATGAATAATGAAATAGATGAATCAAAAACTACTATTGGTATACCTCTAGTACTTAATATGTATGAATTATTACCATTTTGGTATACTTTATTTAAAACTTTAGGACTTAATGTAGTAGTGTCTCCATTTTCATCAAGAAGTCTCTATTTAAAAGGACAACACACAATACCATCAGATACAATTTGTTATCCAGCAAAACTAGCTCACGGTCATATAGAGTATTTATTAGATTCTAAAGTAGACTATATATTCTATCCAAGTATGAGTTATAATGTAGATGAAAAACTTGGTACTAATCATTATAATTGTCCAGTAGTAGCATACTATCCTCAAGTTATAAGAGGTAATGTAAATAATCTAAACAAAGATACATTTATAGATGACTTTATAAGTTTAGCTGACAAAAAACAATTCTTAAAAAGAATAAAAACTATAATTAAATATTATAATATTGAAACTACGGAATCTAATCTTAAAAAAGCCGTTGAAAAAGCATACGAAGCATATAATGACTACTTATCAAAAATAAGAACTAAAGCAGAAGAATTTATGGGAATTGCTTCATCTAAAAATATGCCTATAATTGTATTATGCGGTCGTCCATATCATTTAGATCCAGAAATAAATCATGGTATTAATAAACTCATAACTTCGCTTGGAGCAGTAGTTATAACTGAAGACAGTATTAGTCATAAAGTAAAACCATTTAAGACAAAAGTAATGAATCAATGGACTTATCATTCAAGACTATATGCTGCTGCAAAATATATAAGTGAATCTAAAGATAATATTAATCTAGTTCAATTAGTATCCTTTGGTTGCGGAGTAGATGCAGTTACTACTGATGAAGTAAGAAGAATTATTGAAAGTAAAGACAAAGTCTATACACAAATAAAGATAGATGAAATATCTAATATGGGAGCAATTACCATAAGACTTAGAAGTTTGCTAGCTATAATTGATAATAAAAATGTAAAGAATAAGTAATGTTATTGTTTTAAATTTATTATGAATGTAAAATGATAATGTAGTAGGAGGTACATATGGAACTAACAGCAGCAGCTGAATGGTTAAATACTACATTTAGTGGATTTGATCATGCTATATTAAATATTTTACATGAATTTGCTCTTTTAACTCATGGCAATTTAAACTGGTTATTTAAGTTTATAAGCTTATTTGCAGAAAAAGGTTTATTCTTAATATTACTTAGTATATTCTTAATGTTATTTAAGAAAACAAGAAAGTTTGGAATATGTATGTTTGGTGCTATTGGAGCAGGTGCTATTATAACTAATTTTATATTAAAAGATATGGTAGCTAGGCCTAGACCATACATGAGTACTATTTTAGAATACAAAGATTGGTGGCAGTATGCAGGAAGTGTTACAGAAAATGATTTCTCATTTCCAAGTGGACACACAACAGCTATGACAGCGGCTATGATGTCATTAATATTTATGGCTAAAACTAAAAATAAATATTGGTGTTTTCTATTTATAATATTAATGGGTATATCAAGAAATTACTTAATGGTCCACTATCCATCAGATGTAATAGGTGGTATGTTATCAGGACTAATTGGTGCAACTATCGCATACTTTATAACATTATTAATTTATAAAATACTAGATAAATACAAAGACGTAAAATTATTTAACTTTATAAAGAACTTTGATATAATAAATGCAATGAAAAAGAAATAATCATTGCATTTTTAAATGGAGGAAAACTATGAAAGAAATAATTCATAATGATGATAATTTAACCTTAAAAGAGATAATGGAAACAGTAATAAGAATAAAAGTATTACTTATTAATAATGGAAAAATATTTATTGGCAATGCTAATAACGTATATCAATTTCCAGGTGGACATTTAGAAAGCAATGAAGAATTTAATACTTGCTTAAAACGTGAAGTACTAGAAGAAACAGGCATAGAAATTGATGATAATGAAATAGAAAAACCATTTATGAAAGTAAGTATGTTAAACAAAGATTGGCCAGAAGCAGGCAGAAATAGAAACTGTGAAATCTATTATTATGCAGTTAATACTAATAAGAGACCTGATTTGTCCAAAACAAACTATACTGAAAATGAAAAGAAAAATAACTTCAAAATTGAAGAATTTGACCTTAAAGAAGCAATAACTAAGATTAAAGAGAATATACCTAATAATGAAATGAATAAAGTTATATCACCAGATATGATTAGTGCATTAGAAGAATATTTAAGGCAATTAGAGGACTAAAATGGAAGACTATTCACCTGAAGAATTACAAAACATAAAAGATAAAATTGTTATGATAGTTGAAGATGATGAAACATTATATGATGATATATCTTCTTATGCGGAAGTTATACCCTTAAGATTTTCATATGATTTATCTAAGTTTAGTGATGAATATATTGAAAAGACAAAAACATTATTTGCATACTATTATACTATGGATAATTTTTATAATAATGAGATTCTGAGACTAAAAAAACATTTTAAACATTTTATGAGATATCCAAAGTGTCTATACATAAATAAGAATAATCCTAATTATGAATTAATTAGTAAAGTATGTAATGACTTGGATATAGAATGTATCACAAATAAAGAATTATTTATTTCAAAAGTGAAAAGGAGTTAAAATATATGTACACAAGTAAAGAAGAAGTATATAAATATTTAGATAGTTTAAATATTAAATATAAAAAAGTAGAACACAAAGCAGTATTTACTATGGAAGAAATGTCAAAGCTTAATCTTGAAGATGATAATGAAGTAGTTAAGAATTTATTTATAAGAGATGATAAAAAGCAAAATTATTATTTAATACTAGTTAAAGGTGACAAAAGAGTTAACTTAAAAGAGTTAAGAAATACTTTAGGACTTAGACCTTTAACATTCGCAAGTGAAGAAGATTTAGAAAAATACCTTGGTCTTAAAAAAGGAGCAGTAACAATACTTGGAATACTTAATGATACAGAACACAAAGTAAAAGTATTAATAGATGAAGATATAAGAAATTTTAAAGAAATAGGTGCTCATCCTAATGAAAATACTGCATCTATTTGGTTAAAATTAGAAGACATAGAAAAGATATTAAAACTTAATAATGTAAATTATAGTTTTATAAATTTATAGTCAATATAATTGACTTTTTCTATTGACATAAAATATATATAATAGTATTATTGTATTATGCAAGTAATACAATGAAAGGAGCACACATGAGTTATACATTTGATAACAATATACCAATCTATATCCAATTAGTAGATATCATTAAAACAGATATAGTATCAGGTAAATTAAGTGTAGGAAGTAGATTACCTTCTGTAAGAGAGCTAGCATTTTACTACAAAGTTAATCCAAACACTATGCAAAAAGCTTTAGTAGAACTGGAAAGTGAAAAACTAATTTATACTGAAAGAACAAATGGTAAATATGTAACTAGTGATTCAAAAGTAATAAATAAAGCTAAAGAAAAACTAGCTAAAGAAAAAGTAAATGAATATTTAAGTTCTATGAATAGTATAGGTATAACTTATGAAGAATCAATTAAGTACTTGCAAGAATTAGGAGGAAAATAATATGGAACTTTTAGAGTGTAAGAACCTATCAAAAAGCTTTAATAACAAAAAGATTCTAAAAGATATAAACCTAATAATACCTAGAGGTAAAATAGTTGGTCTTCTAGGCAAAAATGGGCAAGGAAAAACAACACTAATAAAACTTATTAATGATTTACTTACTCCAACTAGTGGTGAAATACTTATAGAAGGTAAACATCCAGGAGTAGAATCAAAGAAAATAATTTCATATCTACCAGAAAGAACATACTTAGATAAAGAGATGAAAATAATAGAAGTTTTCCATTACTTTGAAGAATTTTACGATAACTTCAATATAGAAAAAGCTAAAAAACTACTAAAAGATTTAAACCTAGATATTAACAAGAAAATCTCTAAAATGTCTAAAGGTATGCAAGAAAAATTACAATTAGTTTTAGTTATGAGTAGAGATGCAGACCTATACATATTAGATGAACCTCTAGGTGGAGTAGACCCAGCAACAAGAGATTATATATTAGATACAATATTATCAAACTTTAAAGAAGGATCAAGTATGATAATCTCAACACATCTTATTTCAGATATAGAGCGAATTCTAGATGAGGTAATATTTATGAATGATGGAAAAATAATATTAACCTCACCAGCAGATGAGCTAAGAGAAAAAGAAAAAAGTTCAATAGATGAAATATTTAGGAGGTACTTTAAATGTTAGGAAAAGTAATGAAATATGATTTAAAATGGATTTGTAAGCCACTACTTGTATTCTATATATTAGGGCTTGCTTTTTCAGGAGCAGCAAGACTTTTGAGTAATATCCAAAACTCAATAGTGTTTACAGTTATAACACAAATATGCTATGGAGCAGCAATTTCAATGATGGCAAGCATTGTAATTAATTCACTCATGAGATGTTGGGTAAGATTTATACGAAATATTTATAAAGATGAATCTTATTTAACACATACATT
>OIYR01001160.1_pt1 | contig 13724 bp, 13 predicted proteins | sample 1588221 | NCBI WGS metagenome assembly OIYR01 (sample SAMN03283292) | human gut metagenome | biome: human-associated habitat; material: feces | host: Homo sapiens | place: Peru | collected 2012 | reverse complement strand
TAGTGTAGTGTAGTGTAGTGTAGTGTAGTGTAGTGTAGTGTAGTGTAGTGTAGTGACAAACTAAACATATAAAATTCCTACCTTATTTTTTAATTAATAAATTATAACATATTAAATAAAAATGTCAATAGCATAAGTCATTTATATGATAAAAAAACCGATAATATTACAAATGGATAATATGGAATCTCAAATAATTCATAAACCTGTTATGATTAAAGAAGTTTTAAGTTTTATTCCCGAAAATTCAAATATAGTCGTTGATTCAACTTTGGGCGAAGGCGGACATACTAAAGCTATGTTAGATTTGAATCTTGAGGTTTATGGTTTTGAAAGAGATAAAAATATTTTGGAAATAGCGAAAAAAAGATTGGCGGATTATAAAAAATTTTATTATTATAATAACACTTACGATAAAATGATTGATTCGCTTCCAAAAAATATAATTGGAAATGTAGATTTTATTCTTTACGATTTGGGAGTTTCAATGTTTCATTTCAAAAAAGCCGAAAGAGGATTTTCTTTTAACGAAAATAATAAACTCGATATGCGACTTGGAATAAATAAAATAAACGCTTATGAAGTAATTAATAAATACGAAAAAAAAGATTTGGAGAGAATATTTAAAGAATACGGAGAGATTAAAAATTATTCAAAATTAGCCGAAATAATAATTAAAGAAAGAAATAAAAAAAATATAGAAACGGCAAAAGAATTGGAAAATATTATATTTCATAATTCTGATAAATCTAAAAAATACGGAAAAATTAATCCCGCGACTTTAATATTTCAAGCTATTAGAATTGAAGTTAATGACGAACTTAATATATTAAAAAAATCTATAGAAAATATAAAAAATATTTTAAAAAAATACGGAGTCGTAGTTATAATAAGCTATCATTCTTTAGAAGACAGAATTGTAAAAAGATTTTTTAAAGATAATGAAAAAACAAAAAATAAAGACGGAATATTTAAACTTTTAAATTCTAAAGTTTTAAAACCGACAAATGAAGAGATAAAATTAAATATTGCAAGCAGAAGCGCTAAATTGAGAGCGGCGCAATTATTATAAATAGAGGTAATCATGAGAAAAAGATTAAAAGAAAATAAAATAAAAATCGAAAATAACGAAATCAAAGAATCAAAAACTTATTCTATAGGTTCGCTTTTTATAGTTATAATATTATTCGTTATAATTATAAGCGTATTCACATTTATAAGAAATATAAAATCGGATGAAATTTTAATGGAACTTTCAAGGCTTGATAAAGAAATCGAAAAACTTGAAAAAGAAGTTAAAGTATTAAATGCTGAAGAAGTTAAATTATCTTCTCCAAATAGATTTATAGAAACGGCAATAATAAACGGATTTAGTTCGGCTGCAAGCGATAACGATATAATTTACTTAAAAATAAAATCGAATTAACATGAAATATTTTAAAGAATTAATTAAAGGTTATAATAATTTTGATTCAAAAAATATAACAAAAGAATGTTTGAATACAAAAATTAAAAATATAGCCTATAATTCAAAATTAATTAAAAAAGATTATATATTTGTTGCAATTAAAGGAACTAAAGACGATGGACATAAATATATTGAAAATGCGATTGAAAATAAAGCGAATATTATAATATATGATTTTCGATTTGATAAAAAAAAAATAAAAGAATTAAAAAATAATTATAATAAAATATTTTTCGTATCCGCTAAAAATCCTAGAGAAATGCTCGCTTTTATGTCGGCAAAATTATTTGACGAACCTACAAAAAAAATAAAAACAATCGCAATAACGGGAACTAACGGAAAAACTACAACGACTTATTTATTAAAATCGATTTTAGAAAATAATAAAAATAAAACTACTTTAATTGGCACTATAAAAAATATGATTGGCAAAAGAGAGATAAAAACTAATCTCACTACTCCCGAATCTATAGATTTAGAAAATATATTTAATAAATCTCTCAAAAAAAATATTTCTAATATAGTTATGGAAACTTCTTCGCAAGCTTTAGCAATGAATAGATGCGATTATTTGCAATTTGATACGGCGATATGGACGAATATAACAGAGGACCATTTGGATTATCATAAGAATATGCAAAATTATTTGAAAGCGAAATTAAAACTTTTCGATTTGTTAAAAGAAAGTTGCAAAAAGAAAAAATTAGCGATAGTAAATATTGACACCGATTATTTTAAAGAAATTTCAAATTATATAAAAAAATTAAATTTAAAAATTATAACTTACGGATTAAACGAAAAAGCGGATTATTACGGAAAAATTATATATTTAAACTCAAAATCTACCGAATACGAATTTTATGCAAAAGGAAAATTTATTTCAAAAGTAAAATTGTCTATGATTGGAAGATTTAATATATTAAATTCTCTCTCCGTTTTGGCTTATGCTTGCGAGTATAAATTGGATATAAAAAAAGCGATAAAATCAATAAGCAAAGTTCAAGTTGCGGGAAGATTTGAAATAGTGACAAATGAAAAACATGATTTTATAGTCGCAGTCGATTATTCTCATACTCCCGATAGTTTGAAAAATATTTTAATAGAAGCTAAAAAATTAAATCCAAGTAGAATAATAGTAGTTTTCGGATGCGGAGGCGATAGAGATAGAAAGAAGCGTCCAATAATGGCAAAAATCACGGCAAAATATTCTGATGTTTCAATTCTAACCACAGACAACCAAAGAAGCGAAAGCATAGAGCAGATAATGTCGGATATTGAAGTTGGTTTTAAAGGATTAAATTTTAATTATAAAAAAATTATCGACAGAAGAGAAGCTATAAAAGAAGCAATAAAAGAAGCAAAAGAAAACGATATAGTTATAATCGCTGGAAAAGGACATGAAACTTATCAAATATTTCCAAATAGAATTGTAGATTTTGACGATAGAAAAGTAGCGAGAGAATGTTTGAAGGAGATTTATAAGAATTGTTCTATTAAATAATATAAATATATTAAGAATAATAAAAATTTTCTAATTTTGATTGAAAATATTTTTTAATCTAATACAAGCTTTATAATTCAATTCAAGAAATTCTTTTTCGGTATAATAATTATAATAATATTTTTTATACATTATAGATACATTGCATATTTCAGGTCTGTTATCGTAAATAGAACATTTATTGTATTCGTTTAGATAAATACATTGTCCGCTTCCATTATCATAAGATTTAAGCTGTGGAATATGTTTTAAATTTTTGCAACATATTCCACAACAATCGCATTCAAACTTCATTTTATATATTTGAATAAGTTTCTATAAGTTTATCAGATTCTTCGCTTATAGAACCGTTATCCGTAAGTATTGGAGTATCCAAGATAGCTTTCGTAGTTTCGGCAAGTTTTATATTTGACGCTACAATTTTTTTAGAATCATCGTTATATGAGCTATAATCTATCCCATAATCATTTATTACTTTTTCCAAATTATATATAGCTTTGCTAAACATACAATCGACTCTTATAAGAAGTCTTTCAAACATTTGAGTTCTTCTCCTTATGGCATTAGTCGATATTGTTAGATTTTCAAGCTCTTCAGATATTTTTCTTGCTTCAGCTAAATTAGAATATGCATCGTCAAGTTTTTTAGAGCCAGCTCCAAGCATAACGAAACCCATTACTGCCAAAGCTGGACCAGCGACAAGTCCCCCCAAAACAGCCATACCGCCAGCCATTCCAAGTCCGCCAGCCGCTAAAGAACCGCCTCCCAAAAACGCTAATGTGGCGTTTGTAGCAGCAACTCCGCTTAATGATGCAATAGCTGTTCCAATTGAAGCTGCGGCAAAAGTCATAGTCGCACTATAAGCTCCGAATGCAGCTAATGCTCCTCCTCCAATCCCTCTGATTCCGCCAGCCAACATAGATGCGACTTCAAGACTGCTTTTTTTTAACTCTTCAAACGAGGCTTTATCAAATTTAAGTTTATTTACTTCGTCAAGTCCTGTAGAATTTTCTAAATCGACATTTTTTAATTTTTCAAATGCTTCTATAAATCTTCTTACAGAATTATCCAAAACATATATCTTTTGTCTTCCCAAATTTTCTAAAGCGCTATGAGTGGCTTTTCTAGATATATCCAATTTATCATGAGCTTCATCAACAATATTTTTTGCCCTATCATTGACATCATTGGCTTCTTTGCTATCCATAGCTCCTTTAACCCCCGCTCCTACTCCTGCAGCTGCCGCTGCTGCTGCGGCTCCTAATAATATAAATGGTAATGGCATAATTTTACTCTCCTTTAATTAAGTTATTTTATTTTTTTATTAGCCTATATTTATTATATCCGATATACTTTTATATATACTTGCATTACATTGAATAATATTTTCTATTTCTTTATATATATTTTCGCTTAAATTTAGTTTATTTTTTATTAACTTAAAATAAAAATCTAAATTTACATCCAAAGTTATTACAAAAGCGTAAAGCTCAAAATAAATTGATTTTTTTATTTTGATTTCCTCGTTTTCAATATGTTTGGAATATTTTTGCCATATTTTTTCAAACATATTTAACATATCAGAATGCTTTTCTTCATTTGTCTTATTCGTTTCTTCTATGAAGTCGTTTACTCCTTTCATAATATTACTTGGAACGAAACTATTTATAAAAGAATTTACTTGATTAATGTTTTTAGAATTTGTATCATTATTTGATTCTTTAATATGTTGTATATAATTATTAAAACTTCCCTGTATTTCATTCAATTCATATTCTACTTCTTTGTCATTATTGGAAAGCTCGTTTATAGAATTTTTTAGAAATATAGAACAAATATCTTTATTTCCAATTCCTGAAAAACTTGAAAAAAGAGGGCTAATTCCAACATACCCGCCTTTTGTTTTATAATAAAATTCTGAAATCGTTAATATTTGAGCTATAAAACCTTTTTTAGTTTCTATATTTTTTATATTTTCTAAATACATAATTAACTCCTTTCATTGCAAATTAATTCTTTACTTTTTTTATTTAAAATTAAAATTGTGTTTATTATATCTTTCATTTCTTCTACAACGCTAATATCTATAGAAAATTTATTGGCTATTTCTTCTATAACCTCTTTTTCGTCATCGCTATATTTTCCATTACATAAAGCGCAAGATATCAATTCAAATAAAACTTTTTTAATTTCTCCGTTATTGTTATTAAAACGATAGTCAGAAAGTATTTCTAAAAAACCGTTTTTTACCGTATCTTTTGTAACATTTGTTAATAAATCTAAAGCAAGATTATTAATTTGATACTCTCCAAACGCCTCAATATAAATATTGGCGATTTGCTCTTTTTCGGACTCGTCTATATGCCCGTCCATAGACATAAATGCGACTAAATTTTGACATATACTTCTTTTTAAGCTATCGTCCCTCGATATTTCTGATAAAAACATTTTTTCTCCTTTTGTTTTTAAAATTTAAATTTTTAATATATTATCGCTATTCATAAACTCATCTATTTCGTTAAATGAATTGAATCGCGATTCTTTACCTAATTTGTTTATTATAGTATTATTACTATTTATAAACAAATTGATATCTCCAATTTCTAATGCAGATTCCATTTGTTCAAACGCCGTATTAAATGTAGTTATATAGTCAATTAAATATTCTGATACAAGCCTTTCCAATTCCGCCCGATATTCTTTAATCATTTTTATTGCCTCTTCGCATTCCGCTTCTATTCTTAATCGTCTTTCATGAGCAAGTTTAGCTTCTTTAAATACATTCAAAACCTCTTTATAATATGCACTACTAAATGCATAACCAAACATACTTCCTATTAAAGCGCCAACTACTGGTATAGGTATAGCTACTTGAAAAGCTGCCGCAAACATACCAGAAGATAACATGCCAACTCCTTTTTCTCCAAGTTCTTCAAAACATTGTAAACCGTCTATTTCTCCCGATAAGTATCTTTTAAAAGTTTTTCCAACTTCTAATGTAGTAGTAACAATCATAGCGGGTAGATTAGTTTTTGACGCCGATTGTAAAATTGTATTTTTAGAATTTTGCATAAAACCTTTAATACCACTCCCTGCAAATGCCGTAACATAACTTAAAGAAGCCGCTTTAGTAGTGTCCGCTCCTATATCAAATAAAGCGTCTTTCACTTCTTTATTTCCTTGAAAAATTGCTATAGAGTTTCTTATTATTGAAATGTCACCGTCTATCGCTGCACCCATTTTAGCTTGCTCCAATCCCGCTTTATGACTAATTTTTGCAATGTCTTTAGCCGTAGAAATTTCTGGGTTTACTCTGGCTTCCATAGCTTCATCGCTTGAAATCTTACTATCTCTAACTTTTTTGTTTATTTTCTCATATTTTTTAGCTTCTTCTATTTTATTCTCAGCTATATCTAATTTACCGTCTTGTTTTAATCTTTCAGCCTGTTCATAACATGACTTTGCTTTATTTTGGGCTTCCTCCTTTATACCTTCATACATTTCGCTTGGAACATCTATATCAATATCGTTATCTAAATATTTTTGATAATCTTTTGATGCCAACTTTTGTAAAGCTTCTTTAGGATTTTTACCGACAAATTTCATTTGAGATTTATCTATAATATTTTTGTTTTTATCATATCTAAAATGGTCGTAAAGTTCATCGTTTACTCTTCCTTCATCATCCGTTCTAACTACTCTTTGCCCGTTTTTATTTATTATATTCTCCGCATTTTCTCTTGCTACATATTTTACTTCGGCGGAAAATCCAGCTTGTTGCTTTAAATTAGAATATTCATTATTAGTATCAACTTTATATTGCGAAATATCTTTTAAGCCTTTAGTCAATTCTTTATTAATTTCATTATCGACTCCGCTATACGCCACAACATGTTCTTTAACCGCAGAACCGTATCTGTCTACAACTTCGTTTGAAGATGAGGCTAATGAAGAATTTATAGCGCTATCATTTTTCTTGTTTTTTTGTTTCTTACTATCTATTATTTATTAAATGATTATTTGACATATAAAACCTCATTGTATTATATTTATTTTATCCATGATATTTGTATCCTCTTATTATTATTATTTAAATATAAATTAATGTTTGAAAAAGTTTGAAGCATTGGCTTGGCTTGTAATAATTCAATTTTCTATTCATAATGATTGAATTGTAATGTATTTATTAAAAAATAGCAATAGTTTTATATGAATATATTAAAAATTAGAAATTGAAAGATAATAATTATAATATCCAATCGAGTTTTTCTTCGCCTCTTGTAACGCCAACGGGCAAATTTGTAAAATTAGCTTTTTCAACCAAACCTTCTAATCGTTTTATTCCGACTATCTCTATTCTTGAAATTGATGCGTATCTTATAGCGTCTGGACTTGCCATAGCGCTTGTCACGAGCGTTGAATTGACTATATTATAACTTACGGCATAATCGTATAATTGAATAAGCTCTTCGTTAAATATCGGAGCGTAAGATTTTCTGAAAAATATTACTTTTTTAGCGGCATGCAAACCTTTTCCTTCTTTAGCGAATACAATCAAATATTTTTTATTAGTAGTCTTTAAAGAATACGGAATTAAATTCATACAAGAAACTATTTTTAAAGCGAAATCTGAAAAAGCTTCGTTTTCAAGCCTAAAGAAACTTTTAATTCCTTCGCTATATCGAGATTCTTTATATTCCAATAATTTTTTGCTTACATCTTTATAATTAGAATCTATAATAATAATATTTTCCAATACTTCTATAGCTTTATTTACATTTTTCATTTTATCGTAGCATTCTACCAAAGTGTATAAAATCGCTAATCTCAAATCTCTATCTGGGCTATTGTATTCTATCGCCAAATCTAAAGCCGTTATAGCAAGCTCTATATTATTTAATTCTATATAGCATAAAGCGATTTCATACAAAGATTTTACCGCGTAAAGTTTATCATGAGAAGAAACTCTATAATATTTTATTGCGCTTTTATAATTTCCTCTGCCTTTATAAGCGCGTCCTAAATTATAATTTAATAAAGTGTCGCCTTGATTTTTCCTTATAATATTTTCCATTATAGAAATAGCTTCAATATAATTTTCCATATTTACAAAACAATAAGCCTTATATTTCAAAGCCTCTTTATTTGTTTTATCAATCTCCAAAACATTATCAAAATATTTAAATGCCGTTTCATATTGATGATTTTCATAATATATAATTCCAATTTCCATTGAGACTATAGTTTTATAATTATTATCCAACTTTAATAAAGTAAGAAATTGAGATAAAGCTTCTTCGTTTTTTCCGATTTTACTTAAACATTTTCCAAGCGATAAAACTAATTCGGGAGAATAATATCCTTCGTCTAAAGCATGTCTATATTCCACTATTGCAAAAGGATATTCTTCGGTTTTATAATAACATTCTCCTATCATTGAATGAATTTTTGCTCTCTCTCCTTTTTCGACTTTATTTTTGGCAAGAATATTTCTAAGTTTTTCTATAGCTAAATCGTTTTTTCCTTCGCTTATGAATCTTTTAGCTTTTTCAGTATCCGAAGCGATATACTTAAAAGATTTAGCCAATATCTTTGCCTCTATTAGAAGAAGTATAAAAAATACAGATATAAAAACTATAATATAAACGCCGCTCATAAGTGATTCTTAAAAATTATTTTATTATTACTATACATTATGTTAACATTATTCGGAATTATTTTCAATATATAAAGAAGTTTTATTTTTATTTTATCATATTTTATTTTATAAAATAAATATAATTCTATAGTTTGACTTTACATTAAAAATATATATGTTATACTTTTTAATATTTGAAATTTTAATATTGTATTAAGGGACGATTATGTCAAATATAAGCGTTATTGGAGCTGGCGGTTGGGGACTTGCGCTTGCAAATATTTTTTCTGAAAAGCATAATATAAAAGTCTGGGTTCACAGCGAAAAAAGTTATAAATTATTAAATGAAAATCATAGAAACGATAATTATTTGAAAAATATTGAATTAAATAAAAATATTTTTTTCACTATGGATATTAAAGAAGTCGTAAACGATTCTGAAATTATAATTATAGTAACGCCTTCTTTTGCATTTTATGAAGCTTGTAAAAATATAGAACCTTTTATAAAAAACGAACAAATTTTAATTTCGGCTACAAAAGGACTTGATAGAAAAACGGGAAAAACTATGAGCGAAGTTGCAAGAAGCGTTATTCCTGGCGATTTGAATATATTAACTTTATCGGGACCTTCTCATGCAGAAGAAACCGCAAAAGGAATTCCTACTGCAATAGTAGTCGGAGGCGAAAAAGGAATTTCAGAATATGCGCGAGATATTTTAACCGTTCCGCCAAAATTAAGAATATATAATTCTACCGACCAAAAAGGAGTGGAAATAGGCGGAGCTTTAAAAAATATTATAGCAATCGCAGGAGGAATAGTCGATGGACTTAAACTTGGCGATAATACAAAAGCGGCTTTAATAACGAGAGGATTGCATGAAATAGTGAGATTCGCTTTAAGCAAAGGAGCGAGAATCGACACAATGTATGGACTTTCGGGCATAGGCGATTTGATTGTCACATGTTCAAGCGGATTAAGTAGAAATAATAGATTGGGGCGAGAGCTTGCAAAAGGAAAAAAATACGAAGAAGTTATATCGGAAAGTCATGGGCAGGTTGCCGAAGGAGTTTACGCCACGAGAGCGGCTTATGATTATTCTAAAAAAAATAATATATATATGCCGATTACCGAAGCGGTTTATAATGTTTTATTTAACGATGCTAATATTCGTGAAACATTAAACGATTTAATGAGCAAAGAAGCGAAAAGCGAAGGATTCTTTTAAAATTTATTAGAATGCTTAAAATAGATTATTATTTAAAAAATATTTTTGTAAAAATAAAGAATAATTCGATTAAAAAATCTATTTTATAAAAGTCTTAAACTTTTCAATAAAAGTAGAATCCTGATTATCTTTTATCGTTATCTTTGCCGTATAAACTCCAGCGGGTAAATATTTTCCGTTTTTATCTAATCCAGCCCATTGACAAGTTGCTATTTTTTTATTGACAGTTAAATCTTTATTGTCAAGCAAATCTCCAGAAGTAGAATAAATTTCTAATTTTGCATTTATTATCTCTCCGCTTTTTATAGAAACTTTATAAGTCGTATTTGTTTCTTTTGAATTAAAAGGATTAGGATAATTATAAAAATCTTCTATTCCAGAATTTGGACTTAAAGAACAAGAGTCTATATAAACAATAAAGAAAGCTAAAAAGAAAAATATAACATAATTCTTTTTAGCCATTCTTACAAAATTATTTTTTTTATTCATTGTAATTATTAAATAAAAATTAATCTGTAGTAAATAATATTCTTCCGCAATGGAAACACATTATTATTTGATTTTGTCTTCTAACTTCATTAACCGTCATTTTAGGTATGGCGACATTGCAGGCGCTACATTTATAATTGTCGATTTTTGCCAAAGCCTCGCCCTTGCCTTCTTTAATTCTTTTATAATTTTCTAAAACGGCTACATCTATTTTGCTTAAAATAGTATCTTTATATTTTTTATACTCTTCCAAAACCAAATCCGATTTTTGTTGAGCATGAGTAGAACTGTAAAGCTCATAGGCTTTAATTTGTATATCCGCTCTTTCCAATTCTATTAAGAATTTAATTTGTTTTTCCGCTTCAAATTTTTCGTCTAATTTTTTGAAAGCTTCCAAAACGCTTTGAAGTTCTTCAAAACTTTTTGTCTCCATAACTTTATCAAGTATTTCTTTTTGATTTACCAAGAAAAATATTTGAGATAGATTCAAAAGATAATCTTGAGGATTTTCAAGGTCAGAAAGTATAGCGAACACTAATTTTACGGGCGTTTTTTCGTCAGAATCCGAATCGTAATTAATCTCTTCTTTAAGAAAACCTACAAATATATCGGTTTTTCCGTATCCTTGAATTCTTCCATGCGGAACGGCGACTCCGTTTCCAATATTTGTCGTGTATTCGGTTTCTCTCTTTTTTAAAGCGTCAAAAATTGCATCCGCCGATGGAGTTGAAACCGCCGCTATTTTTTCGCTTAAAGTTTTAAATAGCGAATCTTTGTCTTTTGATTCCAAATCTTCAAATACATGTTCTTTTATTATTTTGTCAATTATTTTGAGCATATAATCTCCTATTTAAGTATTTAATTATTATATTATACAATACAAAAAATATCAAATTTTTTATATCGAATTTCAAATATAAATTCAAGCCGAAGCCTCCAATAAAGCTTTTCTCTCTTCTATAACTTTATCAGCTAAAGGTCCCGTTAACTCTTGATAATGCGAATGTTCCATTTCAAAAGTTCCTCTTCCCGAAGTTGACGCTTTCATTTCTATAGAATAAGTAAGCATTTCCGATAAAGGCACTTCCGCCTTAATCATCTGCACGGTATTAGAAGCCGCCTCCATTCCAAGTATTTTCCCCCTTTTCCCCGTAAGTTCGTTCATTATAGAACCCGTAAACTCTTCAGGAACATATACGATAACTTTCATAATCGGCTCTAATAAAACAGGAGAAGCGTTTTTAAATGCCTCTTTTGCCGCCATAGAACCCGCTATTCTAAACGATAATTCATTAGAGTCGACATCATGATATTTTCCGTCATAAACTCTAACTTTAATATCAACCATAGGATATTTTCCTAAAGGTCCCTGTTGTAAAGCGTCCTGAATTCCCTTTTCAACTCCAGGAATATATTGTTTTGGTATCGCTCCTCCAAATATATCGTTTACAAATTCGTATCCGCCATCTCTTGGCAAAGGTTCGACTTCTAAATGCACTTCGCCAAATTGTCCGCTTCCGCCCGATTGTTTTTTATGTCTATATTGAGCCTGCGCTTTCTTTCTTATAGTTTCTCTATAGGCAACTCTCGGAACGCTCTGTTCGATTTCCGCTTTAGTTAAGGCAATTACTCTTTCTAACGCCAATTTAACTTGCAAATCTCCCATAGCCTTTATTATAGTTTCTTTAGTTTCGCTGTCGGATTCCACATTAAAAGTTAAATCTTCTTGCGATATAGTATCCAATACTTCCCGAGCTTTAACATCGTTTTTCAATATTTTTATAGCTGTAAAAAATATCGGTTGAGGAATTTTTAAATTTTCAAATTGGAATGGAGAATTCGGCGAGCTTATAGTATCCGCCGTTTTGCAGTCGGATAATTTCGCCAAAACGCCAATATCGCCCGCAGTTATTTCGTCCGTTTCGATTTGTTTTTTTCCTCTTGCCATATATATATGAGCGACTTTTTCTCTTTTTCCTGTCCTTGAATTGTAAATTTCATCGCCGCTTTTTAAACTGCCCGAACGAACTTTAAAAAACGAAATTCTTCCCGCATATTGGTCTATAGTCGTTCTAAATACAAACGCCGCAAAAGGGTCATTTCCTAATATTGTTCTTTGAGCTTCTTCGTTAGTTATAGGATTTTTTCCTTTAGTTGCAGGAACATAAGAAGGAGAAGGCATATATCTTATTATCGTATCTAAAACCGCTCCCATTCCAATATCTTTTAATGAAGTGCCAAATAATATTGGAACGACTTTATATTGCAATATCGATTTTGTAAGCGCTTCTATATATTCTTCGTCAGAGAATTTATCTCCCGATAAAAATCTTTCGGTTAAAGTGTCGTCAACTTCGCATACCAATTCTTTTAATTTATCTCTTGTCGCTCTGTATTCTTCGTAATATTCTTCGGGAATTTCTTTTTCTACAATATTTCCATTATCGTCTCTGAAAAAAGCCTTATGATAAATAATATCTATTATGCCTTTAAAATCCTTTCCGTTTCCCATAGGAATTTGAATTGGCACAACGGGAGGCTCTTTAAAATTATGCTCAATTTTTTCAAGCAACTGTTTATGATTAATCATATCCTTATCGATTTTATTGATAAAAATAATTCTAGGTCTTTTAAAATTATTTGCCATCTGCCAATGCTTTTCCGTTTCTATTTGAATTCCAAATTCCGCATCAATAACGACAATGCAAGATTCTGCGACTCTCAAAGCGGGATTTATCTCTCCGCTAAAATCTCCCGAACCTGGAATATCAAGCAAATTAATTTTATGCTCTTTCCATTCTATAAAGCTTAAAGAAGTGCGAATAGACATATTATGCTTTATCTCTTCGTCCGTATAATCGCTTACGGTTGTTCCTCTTGCAACTTCGCCTTTTTTATCTATGCATTTCGCTCTGAAAAGCAAGGCTTCGTTTAGAGTAGTTTTGCCGCTTCCAACATGCCCTAAAATGGCAACATTGCGGATACTTTCGGGTTTATATACTTTTCCCATAGTCTCTCCTTTTAATACATAAGATTTGTTTAATATTAATGTTTTTACATTTTCTAAAGATGCTTAAAAGATAAGCGGTTTCATAGAAAGCTAAATTATGCATTATGCTTATAGTATAATCAAAAAAATTACAAAAATCAAATTTTTTATTAAATTAATTGCAGAATTTTATATAATTTTTATGTAAAATATATAAAATTATTAATAAAAAAGTAAAAATTAATAATATATTGCTAAAAAATAAAAATTTTATGATAAAACCAATTTATGATACTTGACATTTTTTTATTTTAATTTATAATTTTTCTATGATTATAAAAGTTTTGAGAGCCAACATGAATTCAATTCAATTCAATTCAATTCAATTCAATTCAATTCAATTCAATTCAA
>OIYR01001159.1_pt1 | contig 13725 bp, 9 predicted proteins | sample 1588221 | NCBI WGS metagenome assembly OIYR01 (sample SAMN03283292) | human gut metagenome | biome: human-associated habitat; material: feces | host: Homo sapiens | place: Peru | collected 2012 | reverse complement strand
GTCCGCAGAGGATGAAGAACATCACTCCGATCGGAATCTCGGCGAGGGAGAATGACAGCTGTGAGGTGATCGCTGGGAACTTGACTGTTGTCGTGTCACCAAGGAACATTCCAAGAAGAAGGAATATGATGGCGACGGTACCCACAAAGCTGACCATAGCGCGGCTGGATACCTTTCCTCCGACTGAAGCGCCCACGAGACGTCCGCATAGCATAAGGAACCAGTACATTCCGACGATTGTTCCGGCCACGGCGGCGCTGATGCCGATCTCGGCCGAAGTCATATAAAGGTTGACGAAGTTAGGAATACCGACCTCAACACCTACATAAACGAATATGGCGATAATTCCCAGAACGAAATGCTTGAAAGAGAGAGCGCCCTTCACACTTTCGCCCATAGTGAGCTGGCCAGCCTTTCCGGCAGCGGCGGCAGCCTCAAGTTCTGGCTCAGGGATCTGCGAGAACGCTATGATGATGAACGCGAGAGCGAATATGCCCATTGCTATGAAAAGCGCAGGGTTAGCGTCAGCAATCTGGGTGTCCTTCGTCACGTCACCGATCAAGTAACCGACAAGTACCGGAACAATCGTGGCACTCAAAGAGTTGCAGGAACCGCCCCACTGGATGAGCTGGTTACCCTTGTTGCCGCCGCCGCCGAGGGTGTTGAGCATAGGGTTCACAACCGTGTTGAGCATACACATAGAGAAACCAGAGATGAACGCGCCGAGAAGATAGACGGCGAAGCTGCCGGCGATTCCTGAAAGGAATGTGATGCCGACTCCGACAAATCCTACGGTCACGGCCGCGAGGGCGGTGAACTTGTAGCCCTTCTTGGACAGGATCATACCGGCAGGCAGGCCCATAAACGCATAAGCGATGAAGTTGGCGGCGTTACCCAGCTGGGACATAAAGTTCGAAGCGGCGAACTGCTGCTTCACGATGACTCCGAACGGATTCTGGAATCCCGTCACGAATGAGATCATCGCGAACAGGAAGAACATAATCACAATAGCGAAAATGTTACCTTGTTGTTTCTTTTCCATTTGTAAGATGTTTTATGTTATCGAAAATATTTCGTGGCATATTCCACAAATTTAGCAAATTAATTTCAAATTTGACCGAACGGCTTCAAAAATCCATCTTTCAGAATGACCTTTATAGGATTATTACTAACTTTGAGCAAAGAATATAATGAATATGAAAACGATAATCGACGTTAACGCCCATCTGCACACACCGTACTCCTTCAGCGCCTTCAAAGACGTGAGACAAGCCCTTGATATGGCCGCCGCCGAAGGTGTCGAAGTTGTGGGAATCAATGACTTCTACAGCCTCGACGGCTACAGGGAGTGGAATGACGAATGCGCCGCAAGGCATCTCTACCCGATGTTCAACATCGAGTTCATCTCTCTGAACAGCGAGGACCAGGCCGCCGGATTAAGAGTGAACGACCCGAACAACCCGGGACGCACCTACCTGAGCGGAAAGGGACTGGCCTATCCGGTGATACTCAGCGGCAAAGAGGCTCAGATGCTCGCCGATGTACGGGCTGAGTCCAACGCCCAGGTTGAAAGGATGTGCGCCAAACTGAACGCCCATCTGGATGAGGTCAAGGCCGGATTCAACGTTGATTTCAAATATATTGTCAAGGAACTGACCAGAGGATCCGTGCGTGAGCGTCACCTTGCGAAGGCTCTCAGGATGGCGGTTGACACCAAGGCCGACAAAATAGAGGACAGGCTCGCCCTCTACGAGAGAATCTTCGGCGGCCAGCCTCTGAAATCCGCTCCGGACAACGAGGCGGCGGTGGAGAACGAGATCAGAAGCAAGCTGCTCAAGGCGGGGGGCGCGGCGTTCGTGCCTGAGGATCCGAAGGCGTTCCTGCCGATGGAGACTGTCTGCCAGATCATCAAGGCCGCCGGCGGAATCCCGACCTACCCGTTCCTCGCGGATGACGCGAAAGGCAACTTCACCGACTTCGAAGGCGATCTCCAGAAGGCCGCCGACACGCTTAAAAAGCGCGGAATCAAGTCCGTGGAATTCATCACGACACGCAACACGACGGCCGTGCTTGAGGAATATTCCGGATACCTCCAGGACGAGGGCTTCATCGTCACTTTCGGCTCGGAGCACAACACCCCGGCGCTTGAGCCGATCCGCCTGCGCACCCGCGACAACGCCGAAGGGCTCAGCGAGAAGCTGCGCGAGACCAACTACCGTGGAGCCTGCGCGGTGGCCGCCCATCAGGCGGGACTGAACTCCATCGAAGCGGGAGACGAGCTGATCCGCAAGACATTAGCCATTTAGGAATATGTCAGCTCAGCGAACAGAACACATAATTGACACACGAATATGAAACAGATTGAAGACCTTATCGCGATTTCCCGGAAGTTCGGACAGGACTCCAGGTTCGTGATCGCCGGAGGTGGCAACACTTCCTACAAGGATGAGAACAGACTTTGGGTGAAGGCCAGCGGCCACGCCCTCGCTACTATAACGGAGGACGGGTTCGCTGTCCTTGACAGAGCTCTTCTGAACGAGATGGGCGAAAAGGCTTACAATGAGGACACGGCGATACGTGAGGAACAGGTCAAGAACGACCTCTCCGTGGCCTGTATAACAAAGGACAGAAGGCCTTCAGTGGAGACATCCCTGCACAACTGCATGGGATTCGCCTTCGTGGTTCACCTCCACCCTACCCTTGTCAACGGCCTGATGTGCTCGGTGAACGCCGAGGCCGCGTGCAAGGAGATATTCCCAGATGCCCTTTACATTGAATATACCGACCCGGGCTACACGCTTTTCAAGAAGGTCTATGACCGGATAAAGGCCTACAAGGCTGAGAAAGGCAAGGAACCCCAGGTGATATTCCTTCAGAACCACGGAATATTCGTGGGCGGGGACACCACCGCTGAGATTGAGGGAATATATTCAGAGGTTCTTGGAAAGCTTGAGGCAAAGGTCGCCGCTCTTCCGGAGGGTGACACGGATGTCTCTGAGACTGTTACGGATGTCGTTCCGGCGATCAGGCAGATGCTTTCCCGCTCCGGCCGGGGCTTCAAGACCCTGAAAGTCACGAAGAACGCCCTTGTGGATTATTTCATTGACGGGAACTTCAAGATGATCGCTAAGCCGTTCACGCCGGACATCATCGTGTACTGCAAGAGCTCCTACATATTCATTGACGCTGAGGCAGAGGAAGAGATCCTGAAGCAGGCGGAGGAGAAGATCGAGGCTTTCGCCAACGAGAAAGGTTACACTCCTAAAGTACTGCTCATCAAGGGAATCGGACTCATCGCTGTAGGTGATAATTCCAAGAACGCTCAGATCATCACCGATGTGTTCACGGACGCGATGAAGGTAGCGTTCTATGCGCAGAGTTTCGGCGGAGAGCATCCGATGGAGCGGGCTTGGATCGACTTCATCGACAACTGGGAGGTGGAGAATTACCGCCGCAAGGTGGCCACCAGCGCATCCAAAGGCCGTGTGGAAGGCCGCACGATCATCGTGACCGGAGCCGCCCAGGGATTCGGAGAAGGCATCGCCCGTGAGCTGATGGCGCAGGGAGCCAACATCGTGGTGGCCGACCTCAACGAGGCGACCGGCGAGAAGACCGCAGCCAGCTTCAATGAGAATGCAGGAGCCAACAAGGCCATATTCGTAAAGACAAATGTCGCTGATATGGCGAGCCTCCGGAACCTGATGAAGGAGACGATTCTGAACTTCGGTGCGCTTGATGCCTTTGTCAGCAACGCCGGGGTTGTCCGCGCCGGCGGATTGGACGTGATGACCCCGGAGAACTTCGAGTTCGTCACCAAGATCAACTACGAAGCCTATTTCTTCTGCGCCAAGGTCGCCTCGCACATAATGAAAATCGAGACAAAATATGATCCGGAATATTTCGCCGACATCATCCAAGTCAACAGCAAGAGCGGTCTGCGAGGCAGCAAGGCGAACTTCGCCTACGCCGGCGGCAAGTTCGGAGGGATAGGCCTGACCCAGTCCTTCGCCCTTGAGCTCGCCCCTTACAGGGTGAAAGTCAACAGCATCTGCCCTGGCAACTACTACGACGGTCCTCTGTGGAGCAACCCGGAGAACGGACTGTTCATCCAGTACCTCAACGCCGGAAAGGTTCCGGGAGCGAAGACCGTGCAGGATGTCAAGGACTTCTACCTCGCCCAGGTGCCTATGCGCAAGGGCTGCAACCCGGTGGATGTCTGCAAGGCCATCCTCTACGCCATCGACCAGACCGGAGAGACCGGACAGGCCATCCCTGTGACGGGCGGACAGGTTATGCTGGCATAAAATGAAAATTTAATGTAACTCATTAATATTATGAAACAACTTGACGTAAATCTGATGCATCCAGCCGAGCAGATCGCTATCATCATCGGCAGGATCTATCGCAGCGAGATGACAACCACCTCCGGAGGAAACCTCTCCATTATGGACGAGAACGGAGATATGTGGATCACCCCGGCGGCGATTGACAAAGGTTCGCTGACCCCAGCGGACATTATGTGCGTGAAGGCGGACGGAACCATCATCGGCCCTCACAGACCTTCATCCGAGTACCCTTTCCACAAGGCCATCTACAAGATGAACCCGCATATTCATTCTGTGATCCACGCGCATCCTCCTGGACTGGTCACATTCAGTATGGTTCATCAGGTGCCGGACACAAGCATCATCCCTCAGGCGCGCGAGACCTGCGGTCCTGTCGGATTCGCTGAATATGCCCTTCCGGGAAGCGAGCTTCTGGGCAAGAAAATCGTGGCTGAGTTCAAGAAGAACCCGGACTACAAGGCCGTCATTATGGAGAACCACGGAGTCGTGGTAGCCGGTGATGACATCGCTGACGCTTACCAGAGGTTCGAGACCCTTGAGCTTTGCGCCCGCACTATTTTGAACGCCAAGACTTTGGGAGAGCCGAAGTACCTCAGCGAGGAGCAGATTCTCCAGCACGAGAAGGCCGTGAACACTCCGTTCCAGCACTTTATGAACGTGGAGCATCCGTCCGACGAGAGAGCGATCCGCGCGGAGATCTGCAAAATTGTCCGTAGGGCCTGCTCACAGGGACTTATGTGCAGCTCCTACGGCACGGCTTCCGTACGTTGGAGAGGCAATGACTTCCTCATCACCCCTTCAAGTATGCAGCGTTGGGATCTTGATCCTGAGGACATCGTGCAGGTAAAGGACGGAATGGTGGAGGCCGGGAAGAACGCAAGCCGTTCGGTGGCTCTCCATTACGAGATCTACCGCCGCAACCCTAAGGTCAATTCGATCATCCTGACCCAGTCCCCTGCCCTGATGGGATTCTGCACAACCGGAGTGAAGTTCGATGTACGCACCATCCCGGAGAGCTGGATATTCCTTCAGGACATTCCTACATTCCCATTCGGAAGCCAGTACAACGAGAAACTGAACGAACTCGCCGACGAGTTCAAGCACAGGCCGTTCGTGATGCTGGAGAACGATTCCGTCGTTGTGACAGGTGACCAGCTCATCAACACGTTCGACCGTCTTGAGGTGGCAGATTTCAGCGCCCGCTCGCTGATCCTCGCCGCTCCTTTGGGCAAGCTGAACCCGATCACCGACGAGGAGATCGAGGAACTCCGCGTGGCGTTCCACGTAGGGGAATAATAAAAGCAGACATATAACTGCAGAACGACTGCCACTTCGGTAGGTTCAGCAACCGGTAAAGAGAAAACTCCCTCCCGATTTTTGGTAACGTGCAAAAATCGGGAGGGAGTTTTCTCTTTACCGGATCACACCTTATTCTCCGGCGATGATCTTAGCGTCCTCGGCGCTGTCGATGCCCACACGCTTGGCGAGCCGCTCACTCCTCTGACGGATCTGCTCCTTGTGACGCAGTACCCAGTTCTCGGCATAGACAGCCACGCATGCAAGGAAGAAATAGATGACCGTCTGGATGATCATGGCCTTCATCTGCACGTCAGCCGCTCCCATCTCGCCACCGGCAGTGCTGAGGTTGATGAAACCCTGCGCGCCGAAAGTGGACGGGAATATGTAGGAGAACACCTTCCAGAAGCCCGGGAACGCGAATGTCGGCCAAGAGCAACCGGTCAGGAACAAAGCCACAGGCGACATCGCCAGGAAGAGGATGAACACGGATTCCCTTCTCGTGATCAGCGTACTCCAGACCATGCTGAAGAACACACAGTCAGTGATGAAGAAGACCAACATCGCAAGGACATCCTTGAACTCACCTCTTTGAGGGATTCCGAATATTGCGGGGACGATGAAGGCTATGTACATACCCACGGCAATGTACAGCAGCCAGTAGGCGCCTCCACGTCCCATGACCACACGCCCGACACCGTGACCTTCAAGTCTGTCAGGAAGCGATGCGAAACTGCGGTTCCTCTCCCTTGCGGTTCCCACCAGCAGTGACATTCCGTAGAAAAGCGTCTGCTGGATGATGATCATCAGGATGGCCGAGATCAGGAAGAAACTGTAGTTGAAGGCCCTGTTGTAGGGATTATTGTCCTCGTAGCCGAGCGGCTTGACAGTCTGTGACGCGGCCTGTTCCGTCATCCCGAGGGACGAGAACCTCTGCATCTGGATCTGACCGATCTCATGAAGCATCACGAAGTTGGTGGCCATGAGAGCGTTCTTGTAGTAGAGGAAGCTGCTCATGTCCGCATAGACGGAGAATGTGGACGTCTCGTTTCTGGCCAGTTTCTCCGTGAAGTCGGAAGGGAAATAGATGATACCGTTGACCTTGCGTTCCTGCATCATCTTTTCCGCCTCGGCCATATTCATACATTTCGCCGCGACCTCGACCTCTCGGGTGGCGTCGATCTCCCTGATGAAGCGGTGGCTGTCCGGGCTGTCGCAATTGTCAACAATGGCAACGGGAGTCTCAGAAAGAATACCGTTCAGGTAAACGAGATTGTAAAGCAGCGGATAGACAAGTCCGGCGACAAGGAAGATCAGCAGCACGCCGCTGTCTGAGAAAATCTGTCGAAGTTCATGACAGAATATGCCCCAGAAGTCCTTGATCCATGTTTTTGCGTATGTATTTTTCATGTCACTTAGTCTTTAGGGAAGTTCTGATGAATGTAGGCCTTCTTGAGTCGCACAAGACCTATGAGCGGCAACAGAATGAAGATCAGCAAGTAGATCACCTGCTTCCACCATCCGGCGAATCCGGCTCCGAATATGGCCTCCTGGACATAGAACAGATAATAATGACGCAACGGGAACGCCGCCGCAAGTCCCTGGATGTAAGGCGGCATGGCCTCTATCGGAAGCGTGAAGCCCGAGAGGGAGAATCCAAGCACGCTGTAAAGAGCGCCGATACTCAACGCCAACCTCGGCACAGGAAGCATCTCAAGGATGAATATGGCGATCGCCTCACTGGCGAAGATCATAAGGAATATGCCCAAAAACATGTTCCAGATGGATCCCGCCAACGGAAAATGCAGCCTATGGAAGAGCAGCAGGATCAGTATCAGCCCGATCGCCGAGAATGTCAGCGTCCACACCAGAAGCTTGCCGGCGAGGGCGGTCACGATCGAGTTGCCGGAGGTCTGCAGCAGATGCCTGGAGGTACCATACTTAAGCTCCGCTCCCAATGAATATATCAGGACGATTATCACGATCATCTCCAGCACACCTGGCAGCAGGACGCTGCTGAGGTAGTAGTTGTAGTTGGTGCCGACGTTGCCGATCTGATGGACATCCACGTCCACAGGACGGATCATGCCCATGATCTGGCTGTCGTTGTAGCCTCTTGCCCTGAAGGCCTGCCTCTGCACGGCTCCGTTGGTCAGATTGACCATCTGAAGAAGATCCTTCCACGCAAGCGCCCCGCTGACGAAGTACAAGCCGTTGACGTAGAACGTGATCTTCGGCTGACGGTTCGCCTGGATGTCATCGTTCATCCCCACAGGAACGACACAGACAGCCGCGATCTTGCCTCTGTTCATGTCTTCTCTGGCAGCCGCGAACGAATCGTAGTGGACAACCTTTCCCAACTGGGTGGCATCCAGCTGCTGGCAGAAATTCCTTGAGGTGGACGAGTAGTCGTAGTCCACAAGACCGATCGGAACATCACTCGGCAGACCGTCCTTCAGAAATGTCAGGAAGAATATGGCGCAGAAGGCTATCACGCCTACCGAACCCAGAAGATAGATCGGACGCTGCCTGATGATCCTGAGTTCGCGGCGGGCCACCGCAATTATTCTCTGCCAATTAGTCATGATGATAGTCCTTACTTAACGATTGCGGACATACCAGGACGAATGCCGTCCACCGCCACATCCGGAACGGCCCTGACCTCAAAGGTCTTGGCATCGTACATACCAGTTTCCTTGGTGGCCTTCCACGTGGCGTAGGACTCACGGACAGCCACATAGTTGACGGTGGCCGGAACCTCCTTGCCGTCAAGGGCCGGAATGATCACCGTGATCTTGTCGCCCTGCTTCATGCCGTGGAGGTAGTCCTCGCGTACATTGAACGTGAACCATACATCATTCAGGTCAGTAACGCTGGCGACAGGCGCTCCCTGGCCGACAAGCTCGCCGACCTTAGGGAAAAGAGCAGAGATGATTCCGTCAGCCGGAGCCGTAAGATACAGTTCGCTCAGATAAGACTCCACCTCCATCAACGCGCCGTTAGCCTGATCGACGAGAGCCTTGGCCGCAGCCTTGTCCTCCTCGCGCGCTCCGTTGACAGCCATGTCATACTGACTCTTGGCAGCCTTAGTCTGAGCGACGGAGGCATCGTACTTGGCCTTCACCTCGTCGTATTTCTGAGCCGCGATGACTTTCTGGTCATAGAGCTTCTGGATCCTGTCGAAAGACTTCTTCATCACGTCTTCCTGCACAAGAGCCTGCTGATAAAGCTCATAGGCTCCGGCGATCTGCTCCTTGCGGGCTCCGTTCTGAGCCTTTCTGCTCTGTGAGCTGGCAACCGCCTTGATGGCGTTGGCCTGCGCCAGCTTGGCACGTACCTCAGGAGAGTCGATGAGGGCGACGGTGTCTCCCTTGTGGACCATCTGGCCTTCCTTGACGTAAAGTTCCTCGATCCTGCCCGGAACCTTGCCGGACACACGATACTCACTGGCCTCTGCCTCGCCCTGAATCATCAGAGGCTTTGGTTTAGAGACGAAATAGCCGATGACAGCGATCAGAAGGATGATTACGATCAGCGCCACAATGCCAATCACAAGATTGTAGCTTTTCTTTTCCTTTTCCATAATATTCTTTGTTTTTTATTTTTATCCCTTAACTTATTTTGTCTGAGCATGGTTGTTGCCTTCGGCCTTATTCAGGTTGGCGGCAAGCATCTGGAGCTCGATTCCAGCGTCGATATATTCAGAATGAGCCTTCAGCCAAGCGGTCTGGGCGGCGAGAGCCGTGTTGGTTTCGATCACGCCTTCCTCGAAGCCGACAGTCGCGGTACGGAGGTTCTCCTCCGCGCTGGACAGGTTGTTTTGCGCCATCGTCAGCTTCTCGAAAGCCTCGCCTTCCTGCTTGCGCAACTGGGTGACCTGTAGATTGATGAGGTTCTTGGCATCTTCAAGCTGAGTTCTGTAGAGAGTGGCCTCGGCCTTTGCCTTGCGGGTCTTGCTCAAAGCCTCAAAGCCGTGGAATATAGGAATATTCACCATCACGCCGGCATTGAAGAATCCACCCCAGTCCTTCTGGAATCCATTCTTAATATTAGGATTGGTCACCGAATACGAAGCCATCAAAGCTATTTTCGGCATCATGTCGGCTCTTGCCACCCTGACTTTTCCGTCATAGATCTGAGACGCGAGTTCAAGGCTCTTTGTCTCCGGCCTGTCGGCATAGATCTGTTCGAGATCCTTGGCGGCACCCATCTGAGGGACAGGAATGTCGGAGAGGGTTTCGTCAGCAAGTACGATCTCAGTGCTGAGATCAAGACCTATCTGCTTGCAGAGAAGCATTTTGGCAAGAGTCAAGCCATTGTCTGACTTGGTTTTGAGCATGTCCGCCTCGTTGGCTTTCACCTTTATCTGGAGAGCGTCAGACTCCGTGGCCACGCCTTCCTTGACTGAAAGATCCACGTCATGCTCCATCTTGTGAAGAAGGTCGGCGTAGGCATCGGCAAGCTTCTTCTTGTTCGCGATGGAAACAATCTGCCAATATGCCTGATCAACATCAACTATAACCTGCTGGTACTGCTGGTCGTACTGGGTCTTTGACAGCTCTTCCGCCAATTTGGCAATCTTGTTGGCAGCTATGATCTTGCCTCCCACAAACACCGGTTGCTGAACTGTCACGGCACCTGCGAAAATGTTTTGCATATCCGGATGGAAAGCGTCATCGATCTCCTTGCCAAGGGCGTTGATTGTCTGTGACATATCCGTCTGCGAAAGCGCTCCGAGAACCGTCTGCCACATAGGGCTGTTGGCATATTCAAGAGCGGCCGCCGGATTGGATTTTATCGCGGTCATCAGTTCCTGAGCGAAACCTTGAGTCTGGGAATGTATGAGCGTTCCCATATTCTGGAGCTTCTGCGAGGTGGCGTCGCTGACAAGGGCGATGTCATTGGCGTTATAGATGTACGCGCCTGTCGCCGAGATATTCGGGAGATAATTCGCGAACGCTATCTTACGGTCATAGCCTGCCATTTCAATCTTGGTCTCGGCCTGTTTCAAGGTCTTGTTGTTCTCGATTGCCATTTCGCGGCACTGCTCCAGCGTCAACGTCTGCTGGGCATTCATCGCAACTGGCACAAGTGCCATAGCGACCAATGTTGAGATTTTGACAAAGTACTTGTTCATATTCATAAATTTTTTGTTCTTCTTACAAGCGATAGGCTTCACTACAAATTGACTGCCAAATTATACCATTAGAATGAACGATTGGACTCTATAATTGTCAAAAGGTAGAATATTGCGAAATTTTGCAATGACAAGAATATTTCCTAATTTTGCCGCCAGACGCTAAAAACATTTTATGGAATGCCAGATTCGTTATTGAACATAGGTCTTAAGCAGATCAGGAAACTCGTCCCCGTCCAGAACGAGATCCAGCTTGAAGACGATTTCTTCATCATGGACGTGAAGTATAGCGACAACCTTCAATTTCTGAAATATCCTTGCCGCAGCGATGCGTACATCGCTATTTTCTGCAAATCAGGAGAGTTGAACGTGGAGATCAACCTTCGGTCTTACAAAGTGGTCAAGGGTACGCTGTTCATCGGCACCCCGGGGAACATCATAAAGATAAACAGGCTGGGCAATGAAGGCGACAACGGATTCGAGTTCATTGTCGTGGCGATCTCCAAGGAGTATCTTTCCAGCATAAGTTTCGACTTTAAGAAAATTTTCGATGATCGGCTGAAATTGCTGACGGAGCCCTGCGTCCAGCTCGATGAAAGGAACATAGCATTCTGTACTAAATACTTGGATCTTATCGGAGATGTTCTGACTTCTGACGTGCCAAACAAAAGGGAGGCCGTGGGGTCATTGATCGCATCTCTGTTCTATGTTCTGGGCGGGCTGATGGAGAAAAGCGCGGTCAGAACCCCTGAATTGCCGGGAGCTGTCGTGAACACCCGTGTGAAACTGATCTTCGAGCATTTTATGGCGCTCGTCACGGAGCATCACACATCCGAGCGCAATATGGCGTTCTACGCCAGCCACCTTGGGCTCACCCCGAAATACTTGTCCAAACTCATCAAACAGGTAAGCGGACGCTCCGCCCCGGACTGGATCGACTCATTCGTCATTCTGGAAGCCAAGAATATGCTCAAGTACACTGACGACAGCATCAAGGAGATTGTCTTCAAGCTGCATTTCCCGAACCCGTCAGTGTTCTACAAGTTCTTCAAGGCGCACACTGGAATGACCCCCAGCGAATACAGGAACGGATAATTTGCTTAAATCTGTAAGCAAACGATAGGGCTTTGATGAATGTTTGATGCAAAAAATCGTTTTAAAAAAATTAACAAAAAGCTTTGGATATTCAATAAATCTTAATACCTTTGTCCCTTGGACAGACAAAAGTTCTTTTTGTTGTCTATTTGTTAAGTTCGTTTTATATACAACAGGCCGTCGCTTTGGGGAAAGCGGCGGCCTCTTCTTTTATCTGGCGTGTGGAATGAGTAGCTGTTTGCGCAAAATGTATTATCCAGATTCAAGGCTATTCCGATGTAAACCCGGTGAGTGAGTAGTTGCGTTTCACTCACGAAAAGCCCTACGATGTGACCTGGTGAGCCAGAAGAGGTATTTCACGCACGATTATTTCTCATACAAGGCGAAAAGGGCGGAGCCGGAGCCGGACATGGATGCGTAAACCGCTCCGGAGTCGTAGAGAGACTGCTTGATGGCCGCCAGTTCCGGATGAGCCTTGAAGACGGTGGCCTCGAAATCGTTGACCAGATTGTCTTTCCATTCGGAGACCGGCATCGCCAGCATGGTTTTCAGATCATTTATTGTGTCAGGCTTGGCCGGTTCAGTCATCCCGATGGCTGATGAGCAAAGGTGGCCAGGTTGGTCACTGAGCTTGTCGAAGTGACCTTCCCGAGGAACAATTCCCTTATACGCCTCCGCCGTCGAGACCGAGATCCCTTCTGGAATCAGCACCTTGATTTCATATTCAGAAAGGTCAATGTCATAAGGTTCAAGTACTTCCCCACGTCCTGATCCGATCATAGGACGATTGAATATGAAGAAGGCGCAATCGCTGCCAAGCCGTGCAGCATATTCAGAAAGCCTCTGGTCGTCAAGGCCAAGCCCGCATAACTCGTTCAGAGCCTTGAGGGTGAATGCCGCGTCCGCAGAACCTCCGCCGAGTCCCGCTCCCACGGGGGCCTTCTTTTCCAGAAATATCTTGACAGGAGGCAGGTCGAAATCTTGTGCCAGAATGTCATACGCCTTTGCGCACAGATCCTTGAGCGGATCCCAGTCCACACCTTCTTCCCGCGCGATCGTGACCATCAGCTTCCCGCTCTCGGATATTCCCTGCACTAATCTTCCATCCTCTGATGCGGTTACATTTCCCGAGAGAGTCGTTTCTTTCTCGCCTTCCTTGGCTGATTCGTTGAACCCGGTTGGTGAGCTTGTCGAACCAACCGATGCTTCCTGCGAATCACTGAGCTCATCGGTCACTAGGCCTGCCAGTCGCTGAGTTTGCTGGTCGATGCACCCGTCCGGGCCACCGTACTTTGCGAACAGAGCAGTCGAGGTCCGGCTGTAGTCATCGCCCGCGATGATCTCAAGAATGTCCCCGAAATCAAAGCACGGAACAAACAGCGTCTCGATGTCGTGAAAACCATCGGCACGTTTCCGCAGGACACTCAGTCCCAGATTCAGTTTGACGTTTGTCTTGACAATCATCCTATCTCCATATTTATCACGTGGCATTCAACATATTGGTAATCAGTTAATTCATCGATTACCTTTCGTTAGAATCACCTTAAGGGAAATTCTTATTTGTTTGTGTTACAAATATTTATCCATCACGGCTTTGGCTCCTTTTGGGAGCACACTTATGGTGGGCGCGCTGCTGAACCTACAGTGAGGCAGCTTACCGTAATGCGAAGCTGCGGATGGCGTTCTCGACGAGCACGGCGACGGCGGTCCTGTCTGGAGTGCCGTTTGTGGACTCTTCCGGGATGTTCTCCAGCACCGGAGCCACGAATGAGATCATCTGCAGCACCTTGGCCTCGTCCTCAGGAATGCCACGGGAGCGCATATAGAACTGCTCGTCTTCGTTCAGTTTCC
>OIYR01001158.1_pt1 | contig 13729 bp, 18 predicted proteins | sample 1588221 | NCBI WGS metagenome assembly OIYR01 (sample SAMN03283292) | human gut metagenome | biome: human-associated habitat; material: feces | host: Homo sapiens | place: Peru | collected 2012 | reverse complement strand
AGATTGTATATATCTATTCCGTAAGAATAACTATGATTTAAAGTTGCCTGACAACCTGGAAGTCTCCATCCTAATTCACTTGCCTTAACATAGCCATCTTCACTAATAAAAACCTCTATAGTCATAGCTCCATTTTCTAGTTGCATTCCAGTAACTATTTGTTGAATAAATTCCTTAGGTATAAATTTAAAGAAATTTGGTATTTTTGGTACAGTCATATGACAGTTCAACTCATTATTAATTGTGGCCCATAATGTAGGATTAGGAATATACGTAACATAAGAATCTAACACAATACCATTTTGAACTAAACTTTCTATCGACCATTCATGATCATAGCAAAAATTTTCCGCCATATACTTCTCAGGTTCAATTATTACATCTAAATCATCAATATCTTTAATAGAATCAATTATATAAGTTTTAATGCTATTCATTCCTCGTCTAGGTTTAAACACAATCCTTTTGCTACCATTTTTAAGAAAAAATTTTTTCAATTCTTCTTTACTATTTATTGCTTGAAAATCAACAGTATCAATTCCAATATCTCTAAATTTTTCTTTCATATAAACTTTATCTCTAACCCATTTTATTTGCTCTTCATTTAAAACCTCTAGTCCCAACTTTCTTGCAAATCTATTAGCAAACGCTAAATAATATTCTGAATCGTTTAAAAAACAATCTATTTTTTCTATATTATTTTTTTCTAACCAGCTTTTAAATTTTTTTATTTCTTCATCTATATCATTATTAAAATCAATTGTAAAGCATTTAAATTTCGATGTATATTTTAAATAACTATCACTAAAAAATTTCATATTTTTACTTGTTCTAATAATTATTACATCTATATCCTCTCTTTTAAATAATGAATGAGATAAATTATTTTCATATTCTTCAAAATATAAAAGTCTCTTCATCGGACCAACCTCCTTACATTCATTTTAGCTTCTTCAGTTAAATGATTGCTTTCTAAAATTTTATCAATTCCATTTAACATAAATCTTACATAGGAAAAATCATAATAACTATTTAAATTTCGTTTATATTTATCCTTATTTTTCAAAATATATTCAAGAATACCTAAATATATTTTTTCCCTTTTTAAAATAAAACCATCTTCATTTTTATAATCTATTGGAAGAACTAAACCTTTCCACACATTTAAACTTTCATTATCTCTTTTTATTCCACATTCTGGTGTTTCATAAATTCTTTTCTTTGCAAACTCATCAGGATACTCATACGCAATACTTCTAAAATAAGCTGCTACATCATATGTATTTTTAATCACATCTTCATTAACCATATTGAGTTTTAAAATCTCACTATAAGCATCTTCCCCTATATAGATTTTGCCATCAAGTAAACCCCTATCACATACAATGACTTCACTTTTGTCTTCCCCTAAATATTCTTTTAAAAATTGGATTTTAAATAGTAAATTTTGAAAATCAAAAACAGATATATTTTGATTTACCTCTAACCCATTATTTAAAAGATAATTTGCAGTTTCACTAATAAAGATTGCATTTATTTCATCCTTAGAAAAATTTTTTTGAAAATAATCTAAAGATGCTGATTTCCCACCACAAGGTCCTCCTACAAAAACTATTTTACATGTATTTATAATCTATCAGCCCTTTCCTTAATTCTTCTTGATAAAGTTCTAATCACATTATTTTGCATTTCTTCATCATCAATATATTTTGTTAATAAATCTGGTTCTGCTAATTCAACCTCCATAATTTTTGCTTCACCATTTATTAAAACCATATCAACTCTCATATATAAATATCCTTTATACTCATTAATATTTTCAACTTTTTTAGCTAAATCTAAAATTTGAGGTGGAACATTAGTAACTAATTGTGTTCTTATCTTTTCATGAAATATTGATGGAAATCGAAGCATCGTATGAGTTAAAACACCATTAATAAAAATACATGAATACTCTCCATTTATTATTTCAGGAATAAATGGCTGAAACATTAATCCACAATAAGAGTTGCCTTCTAAAACTTTTTTAAATTTATTATAAATTTCATTAAATAAAATTTTATTTGGAATTTCATCAGGACAATTTATAGCATATGTATTATTACCACTACCAGATATAGTTGGTTTTATTACACAAGGTTTATTGCCAAATTCACTTTCTAATATTTTTGTTATACTTTTCTCATTAGTCTCAAAATTTTTCAAAAAGTATGTATTAATTGTTTCAATATTATTTTTTTTCAACAAATTAAATTGCTTTTCCTTTTGTATATTTTCTAAAATCATATTAATATCATTCAATAAAGGTACTCCTTTTTCATCTAACATTAAAAGCCATTTTCTAAAGTTATTAAAATCATCTTGATAACCCCATGCAGAGCGCAAAATAAGTAAGTCAAAATTTTTATCTAAAGACTGTTGCCAAGAAACTATTTCAGCTTCAACCCCTAATTCATTCAAAGCATCTCTTAATTTTAAATCCTCACTAATCTTACCCATCCACTTATCACAAGATACAATACCAACTCTTTTCATATCATTTAAGCCTTCTTAAACATCTATTCATAGCACCCATATGATCTATTATATCCTCCCTCGGAAGTGCTGTAGTCACTCTTCCAATTAACTGTTCGGTATTTGGAAATGAAATAGACTGCCCTAATATTATTTTTATCTTTTCTTGTTCATACATATATTTAAGTAATTCAACCTCATCTTTTATAATTCTTCCGTCTGCTGTTTTATTTTTCAAATTTGTATAATCAAGTAAAGCAAAGAAACCTGACTCTGGCATTGAGTTTTTTACGAAATGCACATCTGGAATCCCCTCTAACAATTGGTTAATATTAAAATCACCTGATGCTAATTTTCTGATATCCTTTTCAATATTTTTTCTTATATTTAAATCATTAACTGATTCTATTCCTTCAACCATTGCCTTTAATAACTCTAATCGATACATATATTCATCAACAATTGGATTAAAATATTCTTTATATACTTGATATCGCAAATCAGATGCATTAAAAGCACCAGCTAAAGCTTTTCCTTGCATTACCGGAGATGAATCCATGGTTTGAAAAATATAATTTCTAACACCTCTAATAATGGATTCAGGTGCAACTATCATACCAGCTCGCAAAGATGCTAATCCATAACTCTTTGATAAACCAGTCATTGTAATAGTATTATTAAAATATTTTTTATTGCAAGCCATTGGCAAAGATAAATTGTCTCTGTCAAATGTTAAATCTCTATAAATAATATCATCAATAACAAACACGCCTTTTCTAAGACAAACATCACCAATTTTATCTAAAATATTCGAATTTTTTTTATTCATAACTTTTCCTAAAGGATTATGTGGATTTTCATTTAAAAATGCTACTACTCGTGGAATATATCCTAATTCTGACCCCATTTTTTTCAAATTCTCATTCAATTCATCTATTCTTTTTTCCAATTTTACTGGATTTACATACCAATTATCTTTCTCAGACAAAGGAAGTACCTCAACCACAGCACCAGCTACACGTTCCGGAATAAAAGTAAATAAACCATAATTTGGACCAGTCATTAATACAACATCATAAGGTCTAGCAATAACTTTCATAATTATATTAAATGCTTGAGTAGTTGAAACAGTAAAAATTACATTATCAGCATTTATCCCCTTAGGGCCTTCAAAGCCTTCTTTTTCTAAATATTCAACAATTTCTTGTCTAGCTGCTTCATCGCCTGCCGCTAAAGGATATTCAGACATATTACTATGCAAAATAGTATCTATCAACTTAGCAGTACATAACGGAAAAGCCTCGGTTTCCATTGGACTTCCACCGCCTAGTGACCTAGTTTCTAAACCTCTTATTCTTTCATTTTCCAATTGATACAATTCATTTCCATAAATAGAAAAAGCATCAGCAATTTTTTTTACCTCATAAGAAAAGTTTTTGCCATCATTTCTTGTTCCTAAATTTGGTAAACCTCTTACCTTATTTTTTAACAAAGGATTATTTTCAAACAATCTTTTTAATGAATCACAATATTCTTCTTGCATACTATCACCTCAATTAAAATTATTATATGACATGATTTTAGAAAAGAAAAATACTTTTTTTTAATATTAAATATAATTTTTTTAAATATTAAAAGCCAACTTTTTCAATTGGCTTTTACTCTAAAAATATTTACTAACCTCATTTTCAATTCTATCAATTAAGTAATAAGCAATTTCTCCATTATTACACATATTAATAAGTTCATTTTTATCAACATACATTGCTGCAGTTGATTCATTATCGTTAAATACAATACTATTTAAATCAAAATCTGCAAACAATATGCATGTAATATATGCGTATTTGAACAAGTTTCTTTTTACGGGTTTCAAAAATATTGGTTTTATCTTTTCTATTGTTGTAACAATCCCAACCTTCTTGTTTAATAATCTAATTAAAGCAGTTTCTTGGTTTTCCCCAGAAATAAAACTACCACCTACACAACACCAACTACCTGCATATCGTTTAGAATAATCTAAAGCATTCTTAAGCAATAAAACTTCTTTTTGAGAATTAATTATCCAAATCTCTAAAGCAAGATGATAAAAACCATCAGGTATCTCATTTCCTCTAATAACAACATTACCAGTTTTATTTAAATTTTCATCATATAAATCCCAAATTTCCATTATTGCAACTCCTCATCAACAAATTTTTTTAACAAATTTATAAAATTCATAACATTTTGATTACCTTTTGTATAAGCGACTAATATTCTATCACAAAATATTTCTTCTTGAACATCGATAACTTGTAAAGAGCCTTGTTTTAAATACTCATTAAGTAACAATTCATTAGATAATCCAATTCCAAAATTGTTTTCTAGTAAGCAAAAATACAAATCTGATTCATTAATATTTGCCACATCCACAAAACCAATATCGTTTAGAAAACACATTTTTTTAATTTTTCCTGATTTCAAAGATGGTCTAAAAGATATAAATGGAGCATTATCTAATCGTTTTATACTATTTATATTTTGATACGAATTAAATAGCTCATTTCCGCATACAAAATAGTTGTTTAATTCGCATAACAATTCGGTCGAAACATCATTTAACTTATGAATGTATCCCTCTTCGTCAATAACAATATCATACACTTTATTAGTAACTTTGTCTAAACTCAATTTTGAATATAAATCAACGTTCAATTTAACATTTTTATATTTATTCTTAAATTCTTTAATAAATTTTAATAATATTGCTTTAGCATAACTATATCTAATTCCAATATTTAATTCTGTATAACTTTCTGAATTATTAAAATAATCTATATTTTTCTCTAAACTCTCAAACATTGGTTGTAAGGTTTCAAATAATCTCAATCCATCTTCAGTTAACCGGAATTGTTTAGTACTACGATCTATCAGAGTCTTATTTAATTGTAACTCCAAATTTTTAATACTCAAACTAAGAGATGGTTGTGCTACATTTAAATTTTTCGAAGCACTTGTAACACCTTTATAAATAACGATGTAATAAAAATTTTTAAATAAATTAAAATTAAAATTATTCATATAAACACCACACAATATTGCTTAAAATCATCATTATTCTAACATTAAATGTATTAAAAGTCCATATGTAAGAAAAAGCTTGTTAAAGTCTTTTCAAAAAAACATAACGATACTTGATATTGAACCATTATTTTACTGAATTTTTTCCATTTTTCCATTTTCAAAAATATAATACGGTAATTCTCCTATTACTCTTATATTTTTACCATCAAAGAAAATAGTATCTTCTTCTGGAATTGCTATTACATTCTCATTACTACTAGTGTACTCTGTAATAAAGTTAGTATATTTTTCAGTTAGATTTTTATTTTCTTCTTCGGATAGTCTAGATTTATAGTTAGTATAATGAACAAATACAGAAATATTATTTAAACAATTAAATCCTTTTGTATCAATTAAATTAATTTCATTTTTATCCATTACTTCTATAATATCTATACTTTTTCCAAAAATAACTGCCCCTGCAGAACTACCATATACTATTCCATCATTTAATAAGTAATTCTTTAATTTATCATAAGCTTTTGTTGTTTTAATGCCACTTAATAATTTATAAGTATTTCCTCCGCCAATAAATAATAAAGAATAATCATCTAAAGTCTTTTTTTCTAACTCTTCAAATGATCTTACCATTTCTATACTTGGAATATCTATACTTGATATTTCTTCTTTAATCCACTCGTAACAACTATCATATGGATAATCTTTTTCATCCATAGCAAGTGGTATATATAATACCGGTTTATTATGATTAATAATTTTATTTATTTCTTCATATGTTAGTAATGTTTGTTTACCACATCCCCCACCATTTAAATATAATTTCATTTTTTCCTCCTTTAAATATTTTTATAAATTTCATTCCTTATTTTATCAAAAGATTTATTATTCTACAAATTCTTTAAAAACTCATTTATATTGTCATCACACAAAAGTACCTTCATAAACTACACATTGTTTTTTAATTATATTCAATCACATTTCCATTATTAAATTCATAAACTTTTCCAATCATTTCAATATTATCATCACTTACTTTAATACAAGAAGAATTTGGAACTCCATAAATAACATGTTCAAACGACATCTTTTTAGCTTCTTCAACTTGTATATCATTTTCTATTTCAAAATGTGGATCTATTGTAATATTAGTAAAACCTAGTCCTTTATAAAAGAAACTTTTTTTAATATCGTCATCTTTAGAATAATAACCACATTCTGCAACATTCATGGCACCACAGCTAGTACAAAGTAAAATGCCTCTATAATTTTTAAGTATTTCATCTAATTTATTTTCAATAATAAAATTTAATTGTGTTTCATAATTCCCACCAAGTAAATAAATAACATCAGAATTAATATCTAAATATTTATTTTCGTCATCAACTATACTTACTTGTTCAAAATTTGCAAAATTTTTCAAATGGTTAATCATCCCTGTTATTTTTTCATTACCATAAACAAAATTAATGTTTTTCTCATGATTTTTTGAAGAAGAAGCAATAAATGATATAGTTTTTACATCTTTTAAATCTTTTTGTAATTCGTTAGAAACTACATTTGAAAAACCTTCGGCAGTACCTGGGCCACTTAATAAATAAATTTTTTTCATCTATATTCACCACTCTTTACAATTCTTTTTTTATTATACTAAAAACTTTTATCATATCTTTATAAATCATTTCATTCATTTGATTATCATTTTTTGTTTTATTTAATACTTTTTCAAATTCATCAATAGGAATATATTCTAGCTTAAAATTATTATCTTGTTCCCATTCATCATAATTGGTATTGTTTAAATTTACTTTTTTATCTGTTAGAACATAATAATAAATAAATTCAGTTAACCTATTAATGCCTTTTTGGGGATAATCTTTATTTAAGTAACTTATTGTACATATTTGTTTTATAATTTCCTTATCGTCTAATATAATTCCTGTTTCTTCTAGTATTTCTCTTTTTAAACCTTCAATCAACGTTTCATTATCTTCTAAAAAACCACCTGGAAACTGATATGTATTATTACAAAATCCTAGTAAAATCTCATGATTAGAATTAATCATAATGGCTCTGGGTCTATAAACAAATTCATTAATATCTTTTAGTTCAAGATTATTTTTATTTATAACTATCTTTTTCATTTTCATCTCAATTCTCACATAATTAAATATGATTTTATTTTATCTATCATATTAATGGATTTTTCTACCCTAATTGTTTTTATACCTAATACATTTGCACTATTTACATTTTCAATATTATCATCTAAAAATAATAATTCAGTTGCATTTATTTTATATTTGTTTAATATAAACTCATAAAAATCTAAATTAGGTTTTATTCTATTTATTTCAGCAGATATAATTAAATCATCTAAATAGTTTATATCAAAATGACTATTAATAAATTCTTTTACAAAAGACACGTGATTAGTTGCAATAACAACTTTTACCTTACTATTTATTTTTTTTATCTTTTTAAATATATCTTTATCCTTAACTTTATATAATTTATTAATTAAAACTTCTGTAGTATTTACTATATTTTTTCCATTACAAACAATTTCTGTAGCTTTCTTAAGATAATCCTCATCACTTAAATTAGGTCCAAATAATCTTTCTAATTTTTCTTCTTCACTTGATAAAACAATATCTCTTTCATTAACCAAAACTCCCACTAAATCAAATGCAACGACTTTAATCATAGTTAATTTTCTTTTATGAATTCTGCAAGTTCTTTATAACCATCAGTATTCCAAACATGACATCTTTCATCATCATTATAATTTCCCATTGTTTTATCATAGCCATCAGGAATAAAGATAAAATCCCAACTCCAGCCAAAGGTTCCAGATTTTTCTTTAGCAATTTTTCCTTTTGTAATTGACTTAAATACAATTGGATCTTTGCCGTATTCACAATATGCAAAAGCTTCAATAAAACAAGCATTTCGATTTTCTATTCCTTCAAGAAGTTTAAGAAGTCCATCTTCACCAATTCTTTCATCAACATAATGAGTATAGGGACCTGGAAAACCACCTAAAGCTTCTACAAATAAACCTGTATCATTTTTTAAAACATTGCATTTTAGTTTATCACTAGCTTCTTTTGCAGAATGTATTGCTATTTCTTCAACACTATCTGCTTGAATTTCAGTTGTTTCCATTTTAACATAAGAAACTTCAATTCCTAAGGGCTCTAATATTTGTTTAGCACTTAAAATTTTTGACCAATTCCCTGTTACAAAAGTTATTTTTTTCAAAATTATCATCTCCTTACCTTGAATTATATCATATTTCTTAATATTTTTATAATTACTTGTTATTTGTTAATTTTCCATTAAAACACAATTCTTTTATATTGTTATCGTGTTGCTTTGGAATAATTTCTGTTAACTCCCAACCATATTTATCTATAAATGGTTGAAACATATGTAATTTGCAATCTGGAAATGTTGAAAGGCTTTGTTGTACCTAAAAATTCTAGTGATTTTTCAAGTAATTTTGCACCTATATGATTGTTTCTATATTCTTCTTTTACATATAAGGTACATATTTTTTTCTCATCTTTATCCCTTTTTAAACAACACATGGCAATTATTTTGTTTTGATCTTCTTGTCTTACAAAAAGTATTTCTCCTTGTGAAGTAAAAATTCTAGGAATGTGTTTATGATAATACCACTTCTTATAATTTGGATAATTTTCACTAATAAAGTTTGTAAATTCGTAAATTTGTTTAGCTAATTTTGTAAAATCTTTTTTATTTAAAACTTTAGTATAATTTTTAAGACTTTCTATTTTAATCATTTATTTCACTCCATAATAATTAAATTAATTCAATTTCTAGACATAAAACTCCGTACTCGTTTTGCTTTTCTTTGGAATAATACTTTTCTAAATCGGCAAGAAGGCTTTTTTTAGTTATTGATTTATCAGCAAGTACAGAAATATTATAATCTTTAATCATATCTTCAAAAGATTTATATTTTATAAGTTTAACAACTTTCACTTCAAAAGATTCATTTAAATCAGGTTCTTTTAAAAATATAATCTTATCATTTATTTTAATATTTTTTCTTTTTTCATCATTTAATCTAATTTCAACTCTTTTTGTTCCATATAATATATAATTATAATATTCTGGTTGTAATTTCATTTCATGTATTATGGTTATTCCTCCAATTCTTTTATTAAAGCCGTATTTTTACCTCTTTCATTTAAATATTCATCTACAACTTTAAAGTTATTTTTTAGCATATTGTTTAACGAATAAATATTGGCAGTACACACTTTTGTAAATATATATTTTTTATTAATACTTTTACAATAATTATCTAAAAGATCCATCATTTCTCTTTGAAGTCCATGTCCAACATAATCTGGACTTACCATTATTGGTCCTAAAGAACCTACTAGATTTTCATCTAAATTCACATTATGTTTTAATAGTGTTTTCATGTTTATTGAAATATAAAACATTGAACAAACTAGATTTTCATTATCATAATATAACCATATTTTTCCTTCATTAGATAAGATATCTTCAATTTCTTCCTTCGTAAATGTTCCAAGCCACTCTGGATGAATCATACTATCTCTTACATATTTATATAATTTTAAATAATCGTCTAAATTTACTTTTTTATTTACACATTTAAATTTTTCTAACATATTAACCTCATATTTTCTTTATATCAATTAAACCTCTTGTATGATATCCTTCAGATTCATAAAATTTAATAGCATTTTTATTATAAGCAAATACCTCAATACTAATATATTCACATCCAATACTATTAAAATATTTTTCCATTTCTTGCATTAACTCCTTGCCAATACCTTTACCTCTTATATTCTTAGATACTACAAGTTCAGTTACTACTCCACATTTTGGACATTTATAATCTAAATAATCATATTCATCATATTTTCTAACAACTCCCATTATTAAGCCAATTACTTTTTCATCTTCAATAGCTAAAAAACATTTACCATTATTTTCATTTACTTCTTCTAAATCTAATAATGCCATTTTATCTTTGTATTCTGGATGCAATTGATCTAAATTATCTTCATCAATACTTAAAATATATTCTTCTAATTCCACTAATAAATTTTTTACATCATTAAGATATTTTTCTTCATATTCTATTATTTTCATACTTCCTCCATTTTTAAACTATTTACATACTTATTAAAATCTTTAAAAGACAACCCTCTTTCTATATTATAAATTTCTGTTAAAGGTCTAGAAATACCTTCAGAAAGTTCAACATAATACTTATTTATCTTTTCTTTTGCAACATTTTCGCTTTCATACTCATATATTCCGATATTATACCAATTTGCATGCTCTATATGATAAACTTTATTATTAATAAAACATAATATAAAAGCGTGCATATGTTCTTCTTTATCTAAATCATTAAAGTCATCTGGTTCATAAATTCTTGTAACAAACATTTTATTATTTATATTAATTTTATTTAATAAATAATGTATTAAATTAACTTGTTCAATACATGTTCCAATTCCATAAAATAAGATATCATCAATAGACATGGTTCTATATAATTTTCTAAAGCTTTTCATATTTCCAATATGTTCTTCGCCATTTATGTCAAGCCATCCATATCTAATATTATTTTTCATAAAATCTAAAGCATCATAAATATTATTTACTTTTGTTATATCAGGTAATACTTTACTTGTATTTATTCTTACAATAACTCCATCAACATCATTATCAAATTTTTTCCATTTTGTTTCTTTGTAAATTTCAAATCCTACCTTCAAAAATAATTCTAAAGTATGCTTTCTTTCTTTTTCAAAAGTATCATATAAATATTTTATTCCATTCTTATTTGCTTCACGAACTAATAACCTTAACGCATCTTTTGCATATCCTTTACTTCTGTATTTAGATTCTATCAAAATTCCACATTCATAAATATCATCTATTTCATTATAATGATAATTTACATATCCAATATACTCATTAATATCACAATCTTTTATATAAGCGAAATATCTTTTATCATCACTTAATATCTTAAACCAATTTTCTTTATTAAACTCTATACAACCAGTTTTATAATCATAACCACTATATGTTACCTCATAACCGGCATTATAGCTCATTGTTTTTGCATCACTTTCTAATTTTTCTTTATAAAAATATTCATTCTCCTTAGGAATAACTAACTTAATATTTTTCATTTATACCCTATTATAACCCCACCAATCTGGGATTAATTCCTCCAACTTAACAATTTTTTTAGTTTTTTCATTCATTAGTATTTCTATATTTTTACTATTTTTAGAAAGTTGCATTAAATATTCTCGACATGCTCCACAAGGAGATCCTACTTCTCCGCGTGAATCAATACAAACCAATTTTAAAATTGCATTTTCACCATTTGTTATCATATTAGCAATAGCATTTCTTTCTGCACACATTCCAAGTGAACAAGAGGTATCGATACATACTCCGGTATAAATATGATGATTTTTTGTAAGAATTGCTGCTCCAACTCCTCCGGCACTAACCATTCCCGAAACTTCTCTACTATCTCTTACATTTTTAGCTTTTTCATATAATTCATTCCAAATAGTATTTTCATTATATAAATATTCAATATGAATTGCATAAACTCCTGATTTTTTTATTGCATCTTTATAGCCATCCAATTTATAAACATTTTTAATTGCTTCATCATAATCATTTGTACTTGATGTTGTATATCTAGTTCCTTCTAAAGTTAATAATTCTTCAAGCGTTTTATAATAATTTACTTCTTTTACTTCTGCATAAAAAACACCTAATTTTTTACTAGTGAATTTTATGATATCATTTTTTTTAATCTTACTATAATCTATTTTTTCATCTTTATTTGCCCTAATTTCAATTCTTTTAGTTTTGTTTTTGATAGCTAAGGCGGCTCTATCATTAATATTTAATTTGTATATCATTTCTCCTCCATCTTCAAAAAAATTCTGCGTAATGCAGAATTTCATCTAAACTAAAAATGATATTTAAATATATTAAATAGACAAAAGTGTGATTAATTCTGCATTACAATTTTTAATTATTTGTAAATTCTTCATCTTAATCACACTCCTTTCATTGAATAACTTACAATACCAATATATTATATATTATTCACTGTGTCAATATTTTTTCATGTTTATTTAATTTTTTTCAAGAATCATAGTCTTTACACTCATTCCAATTTCTTCATAAAATTTAATGTCTTCATTATTGAAGGCCCAAACATTTAATTCAATCGAAGAACAATTATTTTCTTTAGCTATTTTTTTAACTTCCTCATTTTTAATAAAGCATTCAACTTCTCCATCATATTGAGTTATACCATATTTAACCATATTAATATCAGTTAAAATTGTTTCATTATTTCTTAAAGAAGTCATAGCTGCTTCAACAAAATCAGCACTCATATGTACAAGTTTAGCATATTCTGGATCAGCTGTAGAGTGAACAATACGTTCAACAATATCTCTTTCAGCCGGAGCCAAATCTTTAATGTCATCACCAATAAGGCCACGAATAATTTCCCTACTTTTAGTAGCTATATCATAACCCTGTTTAGTTGATGCGCCCATAAACATCTGATTTTTCATAATATAATATATAATGTTAATATATTTATAATTTTAAAAATGCAATTATTTACCGTTAAAAATGTTATTTTAAGCTGTATGAATCAAATACTCCTATAAAACAATAATATTGCTTTTATTCTCTTAAAATGAAAATAAGCTTCACTTATATAATACTAAAAAGAATATATTTCTGATTCAGGTTTTTTAAAAAACAAATCATGTTACAATATTGTTTTGCTTAAACCAAAGTGATTGATTACAAGATTAATAATAGCTGTAGCTTTAAAATACTAGTAATATCTCTAAAAAACAAAGACGGTGATGAAGCTATAAATATTATTGAAAATAAAATAAAAAATAACCAAAAAATAAACCAGACTGAAATTGATAAACCTTGCATTATCACCATTAATGAGTTTTGAATGCACTATAGAAAAACAGCTAGAAAAAACTGTGCAGACACTAAATAAATTAATAAAATCAATACACCACAAGTCAGAATTTGTATTAGGCATAACTTAGCTATT
>OIYR01001156.1_pt1 | contig 13748 bp, 8 predicted proteins | sample 1588221 | NCBI WGS metagenome assembly OIYR01 (sample SAMN03283292) | human gut metagenome | biome: human-associated habitat; material: feces | host: Homo sapiens | place: Peru | collected 2012 | reverse complement strand
TTGTCGCTTTGCAAGCAAAATCCCACTAAACCCTATAGGTTGCGGATTTGAGGTTATCTATAGTTCTTGTTTTATCTGTTGTTTTATCAGACTTCTGGATTTACCTCCAGCTCTATCTCAAGGATGGATTGGGTGTCGGGGGTGATTCTGCAGTGGTCTGATGTTCTTTCTCCGATGAGCCAGATGATTTCGCCTGTCTTGTCGGTCAGTACATGTTGACTCATTTTCTCCATATAGTTTCGCTTGCGGTCTGTCAGATAGTCGCTTACCAGCTTCGTTCCCTTCATACCGAAAGGTTTGAATCTGTCGCCCTGTTGGGTGAGTCGATAGGTGAGTGGGAAACTAACCTGGTCGGCATCCAGGGTGATGCGATGGCTTTCCTTGCTTGGCGTAAAGTCGGCTGTGCGAGGGTAGCGTCGGATTCTGATTCTCGTGTTTCCGGCAAGACTGTAATTTCCTTCTTCCGGAAGGCGGAAAGCTCTTTCTTTCTGCAGGTTATCCATTTCTTTCAGAGGCGTGACGAACAGCTTCTTGCGGTCGATGCACAGCATGTATTCGTTGCTTTTCCAAATCTTGCCTATGCCTCCGTCCTGGCTGTTCATACTTTCTATGATGCCGTCGATGGCATCACCATGAAAACCATAGCTGCCGATGAGCTGATGGAGCATGAACTCCGGACTTGCCGCCTGCATCACGAGTTGCTTGCCGATGGTTATGGTATTGCTGGAATCATCAGGTTGCGATGTGCCGGAATCATCGGGTTGTGATGGTACGCCCACAGCATCATCGAGCATCATCTTAGCCTGTCTGAGGTATCTGGCCGATTGGGCGATGTTCTCCCTGGCAGCAGGGTTCAGCGTTTCCAACAGCGGAATCACATGGTGGCGGATCTTGTTGCGCAGGGCATCATCTTCCAGGTTGGTGGAGTCGGTGACGTAGTCTTGCCCCTTTTCTGCGAGATAGTCTAGGATGTCCTGACGGCTGATGCAGAGTAGGGGGCGCAGGATGTTTCCGTTTTTGGGAGCGATGGCAGCGAGCCCATCCACCCCCGAACCTCTCAGCAGATTGAGCAGGAGCGTTTCCACGTTGTCATCTCGGTGGTGTGCCACGCAGATGCCGTCGGCTTCGATGTCTCGGGCGAGTTGAGCGAAATAGCGGTAGCGCAGATCCCTGGCAGCCATCTCGATACTCACCTTGTGCTTTTCGGCATAGGTGAGGGTATCGAAGTGGATGCGATGCAGGCAGATGCCTTCACGCTCGCAGAGATCTACGCAGAATTTTTCGTCGCGCTCGCTTTCTTCGCCACGCAGGTGAAAGTTGCAGTGGGCTGCATGGATGGACATCCCCAGGTTCTTGAGAATCAGGAGCAGAGCCACACTGTCTGCTCCTCCTGAGAGGGCAACAATATAAGAACCGTCGTGCTTCCACATTCCGTGGCGCACGATATAGTTTCTGACTATCGTTTCTATCTTGTTCATATTCTATATTCCTGAATCTTCATCTTCTGAATCTTCGTCTTCTGAATCTTTCTTTGCTATAATTTATTCCACCTGCCTTGAAAATCTAACCTTGAAGTTCCCTTTTAATGTCCTTCTTTCAGAAACTCCTCAGCGCGTTGGAGATCTTCCGGGGTATCGATTCCCACGGTCTCAACGTCTGTGGTTCCCACCTTGATCTTGTATCCGTTCTGCAACCAGCGCAGCTGTTCAAGGCTTTCTGCTATTTCGAGAGAGCTTTGTGGTAGCTGGGTTACCTCTCTGAGTACTTCCTTACGGTAAGCGTAGATGCCCAGGTGCTTGAGGTAAGGGAAATGCTGGAGCCACTCTTCGCGCTCCTTGCCACGTACGTATGGGATGACGCTGCGGGAGAAGTAGAGAGCGAAGCCCTGGTTGCTGACTGCGATTTTCGGACTATTTGGATTCTCTACCGCCTCCATAGATGTGAAAGCCTTGCCCAAGGTAGCAATCTGGGTAGTAGGGTCATCGAAGCAATGGCAGATGGTTTCCAGCTGGCTCTTTGCCACGAAAGGTTCGTCGCCCTGTACGTTGACGATGACATCCCAGTCGCCGCCTATCTTCTCGATGGCCTCCTCTATGCGGTCGGTTCCGCTCTTGTGGTCAGTACGGGTCATTACCGCCTTACCGCCAAAAGCTTCCACGGCATTGAAAATACGCTCATCGTCAGTAGCCACGTATGCTTCTTCTAAAACAGCAGCCACCTTTTCATATACATGCTGAATAACAGGCTTGCCACCAAGCATGGCAAGAGGCTTGCCAGGGAAACGCGTTGAAGCGTATCTTGCTGGAATAATACCGATAAATTTCATAAGCTTCTATTTTCTTTGTTCTCTTGAGGGATGCTGCTGATAGCATTTCGCTCTTGAGAGATGTTTCTGTTTATCGCTTCAGAGCGATGTTGTAATTGTAATAATGTGTATTGCCGGTGATGTCTTCGAGCACCTGGATGAAAGGAGGGAACTTCACGCTCTCGCGTTTTGCGATGCCTTTGGTTTCCAGGATCATCAGGTCTTTTACTGGCTCTGAGAATGAATCCAGCTCGAAGTACTGACCCTTCCAGATAAAGCTCTTGCGGTGCTTGCGGATGGTAGCACGGTAAGGGTCTGCCTGCTGCAGCATATTCTCGTAGAGATTGGCGCTGATCTGTCGCTCGGTCTCAATCTGTTCGTTGTCGGCTACGCGCTTCTTGGTGGTGTGAACATATACGTACTTGCCACCTTCGAATCCACGGCGACGGAGACGGATCTCGCTGCCTGGTTCTCCCGAAAGATAGGTCTGAACGATATCGCTGTCAATGGCATTAGGAACTTCGCCGGTCAGTTTCACGATATACTTTCTCTCCTCCTCGATAGGTTGCGGAATACCCAGCACATTGCTGATCTCCTTGAGCACACGGTTCAGCTTGTTGTTGAAGTCCTCGTGGTTGTTGATTACTCTCAGATGTGGGTGACCCTTCCATGCGGAAACGATTCTCTTGTCCAGTTCCCTGGCTATCTGCAATCCCTTTTCGTCAGCCTTTTCCACGCGCTGGGCGTTATTGGCTGTGGTGTAGAATTGTTCAGCGCCATCTGCGGCAGAAACCAGATGCAGTACGGCATCGTAGCGTTCACGCAACTGGGTGTTGGTGTATCCCTGCTCGGAGATGATGCGGTTCCAGAAGTCTTCTGTCAGATAGGTGGAGATATCCATCGTGCCACGGTCGCAGACGATGATGACCGGCTTGTCGATGGTTTCCGCCATTTTGGTGAAGCTTTCTTCCAGTCCGATCTGAGTCAGGAAGGTAGCTTTTTCTCCCTCGAAGAAGAACTTCTCGTTTTTGGTGAGATAGTTCATACCTGCCTGGGTGAACATGGTAGGAACCTCAGGAATCGTAAACACCTTGTATCCAAGGCCAGAGAAGTGGTCGATTATTTTTACCAGCGCAGTGGTTTTACCAGCGCAAGGACCACCTGTAAGTACAATTTTCTTAATTGTATTCATTATCTTGTTTTTTGTTATTATCAGATGCGTCATGGGATGCGTCAAGCGCCCTCATTCCTTTTATGGGTGCAAAGATAGCAATAAATTCTTTAAGAAAGAAAAAAACTTTCGGTTTTATTTTGTATTCTAAATGAATTAATGTATCTTTGCAAAGTTAAACGACAAGAAATAAGACAAGAAATAACAGATGATTTACTTCATTTCAAAGAAATTAGAAATATCAGCAGCCCATTCGCTTACCCTCAGTTACGAGAGTAAGTGCAGCAGTCTGCATGGTCACAACTGGCAGATTGAACTCTTTTTTGTGGGCAGAGAGTTGAACCAGGATGGCATGGTGATAGATTTTACCCATGTCAAGAAAGCGGTGCATGGCAAGATGGATCACGCCAATCTCAACGAGGTGTTTGATTTCAATCCTACCGCCGAGAATATCGGAAGATGGCTCGTGGATCTCTTCCCAGAGTGCTATAAGGCAACGGTGCAGGAGAGCTTCGGCAATACTGCCGTTGTGGTTGACGAAGAGAAAATCAGAGGAATCGAGCATCTGGTTCCTTAAAATCGGAGCTGGTAATTTGTTGTACTTTCTCAAGTTCTTCGGCAAGTGCTTTCTCAAGTGGTTCAAGAACGGGCTGAAGGCCCAAAAGCTCCTAGCCCAGGGCATCGCCCTGGGTAGAGTCGCAATCAGCAATGCGCCCTGTAAGGGCAAAAGCTTTTTAATATTAAGGAAAAATGTATAAAGTAAACGAGATATTCTATTCCCTTCAGGGAGAAGGAAGATGGACGGGCAGACCGGCTGTTTTCGTTCGTATGAGCGGCTGCAATCTGAAATGTCCTTTCTGCGATACCGATTTCAAGGGATATAAGGAGATGAGCGCCGAGGACATCCTGGCTAAGTGCCTGGAGAAGGGTGGCGATTGCCGCTTTATCGTTCTTACCGGTGGCGAACCAACCCTGCAGGTGGATGCGGAACTCATCCAGCTCCTGCATCAGCAGGGATATTATCTTTCGATGGAAACCAACGGCACCCACGAGGTTCCTGAGGGCATCGACTGGATTACCTGTTCGCCTAAGTTGGATTTTACGGAGGGCGGCGAACTTGCCTTGAAGAAGGTGGATGAGTTGAAACTGGTCTTTGACGGCGCCCACGAAGTAAGTAATTATGGATTGGAAGCCACCTATCAGTATCTGCAGCCTTGCGATGTGGGCAATGATGCCCGCAACCGCTTTATCCTCTCCGGCTGCATCGACTATGTGAAGCGGCATCCGGAATGGCAGCTCTCGCTTCAGATGCATAAGATTGTGGGTATCCGATAAATCTCACAAGATAATTCTAATTAGTCTCACAAGATAATCATTGTAAGATCATCACAAAATCATAATAAAACAACAATAATAATATAATGGAAAAAGTAAAGACTTTGATTATAGGTAGCGGTCCTGCGGGATATACAGCTGCCATTTATGCAGGTAGAGCTGGTCTCAATCCTGTATTGTATTCTGGTATGCAGCCAGGCGGTCAGCTTACCATCACCACGGAAGTAGAGAACTTTCCTGGTTATCCTAATGGCGTGGATGGCACCCAGATGATGATGGATATGAAGGAGCAGGCTGCCCGCTTCGGTGCGGATTTGCGCGACGGAAGCATTTCCAAGGTGGATTTCTCTTCCCGCCCTTATCATCTTACCGATGAGCGTGGCAACGAGATTGAGGCTGATACCGTGATTATCGCTACAGGTGCTTCTGCCAAGTACCTCGGTCTGGCTGATGAGGAGAAATATCGTGGACAGGGCGTTTCTGCTTGTGCTACCTGCGATGGTTTCTTCTATCGCAAGCGTACGGTTGCCGTAGTGGGTGGTGGTGATACTGCCTGCGAGGAGGCGATGTATCTCTCTGGCCTTGCCAAGAAGGTGTATATGATTGTGCGCAAGCCTTATCTCCGTGCTTCTGAGATTATGCAGAAGCGTGTGAAGGAGAAGGAGAACATCGAGATTCTTTTCGAGACCAATACGCTCGGCTTGTTTGGAGAGAATGGAGTAGAGGGTGCTCATCTGGTTCGACACATGGGGGAGGCCAACGAGGAGAAGTTTGATATTGCCATCGATGGTTTCTTCCTGGCTATCGGCCATAAGCCTAACACTGATCTCTTCAAGGATTTCATCGATTTGGATGAGCAGGGATTCATCAAGGTGGTTCCTGGTACTGCAAGCACCAATCTTCCTGGCATCTTTGCTGCCGGTGATGTTGCCGACCCGGTTTATCGGCAGGGCATTGTTGCAGCCGGCTCTGGTGCTAAGGCTGCTATCGAGGCAGACAGATATTTGCAGCAGTTGTAATCACAGAACTTATAAAAGTTAGATAAAAACAAATCTAATAGTTAGATAAAAACAAATCCGCAGGAGTTTAGAATAACTCTCTGCGGATTTTTTTGTATGGAGAAAAGTTTTGCGGAAGATGAGGGATTCAAACCCCCGATACCCGGAAGAGGGTATACCGGATTTCGAGTCCAGCGCATTCGGTCACTCTGCCAATCTTCCTTTGTCTGATATTGTTTCAACGACGATGCAAAAGTACTGCTTTTTGATGAACCGACAAAATATTGGACGAAATTTTTAACTAAATTAACCCTCAAGCCTCTAACGTAAATATTTGTTGTTAAATCAGCCATACGCCCTGAAAGGGCAAATTACATTGTTCTTTCAGGGCGTTGGGGGATGACGGAAGCTTCCGTCTTTTCACTTTATTTGCTTCTGGCTTTCTTGCTCCCGCTTTTCTTCTTCACCTCTTTCTTTTTCTTGATTCCGAAGAGGTCGCGCCAGCCATTGAAATCCTTTTTCATGATCAGACCGAGACCTTGCGTGTTGAGGCTGTTTCTGGTGAAATAGCGGTCGTTGGTCTGGTTATACATGCGCACGGCGAGATTGCCGTTCGGGAAGATGAGATAACGGAGATCGAAGTCGCCGATGAAACTCTGCGTGGCATTCGCATTGTCGCGATAGCCAAACTGACCATTGAACAGCAGGCGATTGTTGAGCAGCCTTCCGCTCAGGATTCCTTCGTACTCTGCATTGTTGAAGCCTTCATCGCCCGTAGAGATGTTGGCACCGAAATTCCAGTTGTTGCTCTTTACCACATTCGATAATACGGTGTTGAGCTGCTGCGAAATCGTACCGCTCAGAAAACTCTGCATCGCCAGTGAGGTCTGACTCTGCTGGTCGGCATCCTCGCTGCTCTGGTTGTTCTTGGTCTGCGCATAGAATCGTCCGATGGCGAGCAGATAGAGTACCTGCTGGTTCATCTCTTCCTGCGAATTGATGACTGAGTAGATCATCTGCTTGGCATCCGTGTTCACCGTAGGCAGGTCCATTGAGAAATCTACGCTCGGCGATTGAGGGGTGCCCGTGATGTTCATCAGGCAATCTACTCGGATGTTGTTGCTGCTGAACGAACGGCCGATGCTCAGGTCGCTCAGCGGAACACCGTTCACCGTATATTTCGCCTGCAGATTCAGTGGCGCATTGTATGGATTACCACCGAAGGCGATGGTTCCGCCCGGCATGAACTCGAAGTCTTTCTTGATTACATTCTGTATCGTGAGCTTATACACTCCGTGGTCCACCACATAGTTGCCGAACATGTCGAAGGAGCCCTTGTTAAACCAGTTGGCTCTTAGTACGCCATTACCGTTCAGCGTGATGTAGTCGCCGCTCTGAGGGTCCATCATCAGCTTCAGCGTCAGGTTAGGAGTGGCATTCACCAGGAAGTTGATGCGCATGTCTGACGAGAAGTCGATGTCGTCGTCTGCGTCTTTCTGCTGCTGCTTCAGACTGTCGGTCAGCTCCGGAGCGATGTCGTGCCAGTGGATGAAACTCTTGTCGCTGATGGCATCCGGGCTAGCCACGTTATAGACGAAGATGGAGCCTGGATCAGGACTAGCGTCGATGTCAATGATGGTCTCACCGCTCTTGCCATGTATGCCCACATTGCCTGTGGCATAGACGGTACCATAGAAGGTATTGTCGCCAAACTCATGGGTGTCGAAACCAAGGAAGTTGTGGGCTTTCAAGTCCAAGTCATAGCTCAACTTGGTGAGATGCTTATGGTGGATGCCTCCATCGACGATGGCAATATGTCCATTGCGGTCGTAAATGGTATCGTTCCTCAAGAGAATGTCGTCTGGGATAGCGTGAGCCTTGAGTTTCTCGAAGTGATACTCCGTGTTGAGCTGTGTCATGTGCATCTTACCTGTAGCCTCAATGTTTCCCACTAGGTTGATGTTGCTCAAATCTCCTACGACATTGACCTTTCCGCTGGCTCTAGCCTCGATGTTGTCCATGAAACTGCCACAGAAACTCTCCATAAACTTCATGTTTGTGCCGACGGCAGTGATGCCGAGGTCGATGTAGTTGCGCTTGGGTGAAACATAACCATCGATGATAGTCTGGTTGCCCTTGTCCTCATCGGCCACCGCCTTGATGTCTATCTGCTCGTCCACCTTATTATAATTAACGAATGCGTGGAGTACGCCCAACGGACCATTTTCAAACAGGAAGTCGTTGATGTCCAACTTCGCATAGGCATCAGGCTGGTTGAAGAGCGACTTCACTATGGCTTTTCCTGTGGCTTTTCCTGCAAAATCCACCGAGTGGAAATTGACGAGGTTGAGGATGTATGCCACATCCACGTCCTTCAAATCTGCCACGATAGAGTCTTCAGGGCTTGGAGAAGCCTTGCCGTTGACGATGATATGTTGGTTGTCGTGCTTGACCGTGAAGTTATCTACTGAGAGATGGTTCTTGACGTAATTGATGTTGGACGAAATGACATCCCAACGAGTATCACCCAACATGATGTGGGATGGCTTGACGTTCATGTTGATGCTCGTCATTCCATGCTCATTCTTCCCAAATTGGGTCTCTGCATCCAAGAAGCCTTTGACTGGTAACTTCTTGGAGTGGTTGTCGTAGTTGACCTTGGTGTTCAATACATTGTCGCAAGCTTTTGCCCTAAGTGCATATTCTGGTGCCATTTCGAAGGATAATCCCTGGCAGACATGGGCGTCCATGCAAAGTTCCTTGCCTTGTGTGGTCACTTCGATATTGCCATTATGGAATGGCTTGCCATTATAGCTGAAGAGGGGAGCGTTGACGAAGAGATTCAATTCCTCGTTTTGCTCCGATAGATTGCCGTTGATATGGATAGGCGAACTGATGTCAAGCTGGATGCCAAAAAATCTTTGGAGAATCTCTGTGGAATATACATTGCCCTGTAGGGTGAAGTCATTGTCACCTCTTTTCTTCGTCTTCTTGATGCCTGGGAGAGTAGGCAACTTGTCTGCCACGATGTTCTGGATGCTAGAGTATAGCGTACCGAGGTCGTATTGCCCTCTGGTATGGAGGTTGACGAAAGGTGCGTCGATGTCAAGATAGCTGTCGCTGCCCTTGTTGTTGGTATTGATGTTGATGTCGTCCAGACAATAGGTGCGGTCGCTCATCTTTATGCCCAGTATGGAGGGTTGCAGGTGCTTGATGTGGGCATTGACATCGTATTTCTTGGATGCAAAAGCATAGTCGCCATCCACGTTGACTCTCATGTTAGGGTCGTTGATGGATGCGAGTCCTTTGATGCCTGCTGGCGTGTAGGAGCCATCTATCTTGATGTTTCTGAAACTATATTTGTTATAGTCGAATCGGCTGATGTTTCCTTTGGCTACGATGTGCTGCTTGTTGCCGCTAGCCTCGATGTTGGCAGCAACCTCGCCAAAGCTAGGGTTGTCTAAGATGCGATTGAGGGCGATGCCTGGCGTCAGCAACTTCGCCTGTAGGTGGTCGCCCATTTTGGAAGCTTGGATATAAGCCTTTCCCGCACCCGTTTCGAGTGTTCCTTTCGATGCCAAGTCTTTACCTCTTCCATGCAGGTTGCCTTCGTAATGGATGTCTCCCAGTCGGAGTACTTCTTTTGGTATCTGAATCTTTTTGCCGAGGTTGTTGGATAGGAAGCTTACGCTCTCTTCCGTCAGGTTGAGATTGCTGATATCGACATTCCATGCCAGTTTGCTGTTCCAGTCGCTCACTCTTCCCTTTGCCTGCAAGTTGATGCTGCCACTTCCCGTCTTGAAATTTATGGATGAGCATCTGAGAGAGGTGGATGTACCGGAAAACGTGGTGCAGAAATACACGGCATCATCGAAATGCTTGAAGATAGGGAGGAAGCAGGCGATGTCTGCCAAGGTCACCTTCGATTGCTCGATGCTTCCTGTGTATTGCAAACTAGGTTGTACGAGCTTCCCTTTCTCCACACGATAGGTAGCGTGAATGTCTCCTAGCGAAATGTCGGAATGTGGCAGTTGCAAATCAAAGTTCTTGAGAGTCGCTTCTTGCTTGTCGGCAATCAACTTGAAACTGAGCGACTTGAGTTGAAGTCCCGATTTATCTGTAAATGCTAATTTCTTGATATTCAAGTCGATATTGTCGTCGGTTAAATGAGATAAGATGATGTGCGTGGATAGCTCTCTGATACCGATGTGAGCGGGTGAGAAGATGCCCTGCTTTTCAGCCACGTATCTCTTGTCAAAGTTGACGGAACCATGACGGATGATAAGGCTACCGATATGCAAGTCGAGTGGGGTGTGCTTGGTGGTGTCTTTTGAAGCCAAAGAGTCCAAGACGAATTGGAAGTTGTGCTTGCTGGTGGCTGTTTGCTGATAAAGGTTGAGCTTGAGACCGAAGAGCTGGGCGGACCCAACAGATATCTTGTTGCTTGCCAATGGAATCAAGTCGATTTTGGCAGAGATGCGGGAGGCGTAAAGCATGCTGTCGCCCTTTTGGTCGTACATCATGACATCATCAATGATGATGCGGTTGAAGAATCCCACATCCACTCTTCCCACGCTGACTTTCGTGCCAAACTTTTGGGCGAGCGCAGACGAGACTTGATTACCTAAGAAATGCTGTATTGGTGACAAGTGAACCAATATGACAATCCCTATATAGACGGTTACAATCGTCCATATAATACCATTTAATATATGTTTTAACTGTTTCAGAGTGCTTCTTTTTTAGAGTTTCTATGAATGTCTTGATACGTGGCGAATATGGTGTATTTTTGCAAAGTATGTTTTGCAAAAGTCTTTCGCCCCAACTTTGTTTGCTTCAATTTTGCCACAAAATTAATGAAAATTCGTTACATGACCGAATTATTCGCCTTTTTTTCTTTCTCATCTTGCTTTTTTTTGCTATTTTTGCAGCATTATTTGAAGAATTTAGCAGAAATCTGATACCGAAGACGGCAAATCCGTCCTCTAAGCGTGTATAGAAAAATCAGTTTTAAAATATAATATATTTAATGTAGTTATGGCAAATGTAATTAAGTTACGTAAAGGCTTAGACATTAATCTGAAGGGCAAGGCTGCTGCCTATGTTGCGCTCGACGTAGCTAAGGTTGACGAGTTCGCACTCGTTCCTGAGGCTTTCGTGGGAGTGACTCCTAAGGTGGTCGTGCGTGAGGGTGACCATGTCAATGCCGGCGATGCTTTGTTTGTCAACAAGGCTTGCCCTGAGGTGAAGTTTGCCTCACCAGTGAGCGGTGAAGTGACCGCCATCGTGAGAGGTGAACGCCGCAAGGTGCTCTGCGTGAAGGTGAAAGCTGACGCAGAACAGAAATCAACAGATTTCGGTAAAAAGAATGTGGATGCTATGGATGGCAATGCTATCAAGCAGGCTTTGCTTGAGGCCGGACTTTTCGGGTACATCAACCAGTTGCCTTACGCTGTGTCAACGACTCCTGACACGATGCCTAAGGCAATTTTTGTTTCTGCACTTCGAGACATGCCATTGGCTTCTGATTTCGAGGTCGAACTTCAAGGCAACGAAGAGGCATTCAAGGTGGGCTTGACCGCTCTCAGCAAGATGGCTAAGACTTACTTAGGTGTGGGTGCTGACCAGCAGAGCAATGCCTTGACAGAGGTGAAGGGCGTAGAAGTCAATGTCTTCGATGGTCCTTGTCCTGCAGGTAATGTGGGTGTTCAGGTGAACAACATCGACCCAGTCAACAAGGGTGAGGTGGTTTGGACCGTTGACCCTGCCGCTGTGATTTTCTTCGGTCGCTTGTTCTTGACAGGTAAGGTGGATCTTCGCAAGAAGGTGGCTGTAGCTGGTAGTGAGATGAAGACTCCTGGGTATGCCGAGGTCTTGGTGGGTACTCCATTGAAGGCATTCGTAGCAGAGCAGTTGAAGGCTACCGAGCATGTGCGCCTCATCAATGGCAATCCATTGACAGGTAAGCAGACCAACCTTGACTCATACGTTGGCGGTCATACCTCAGAGATTACAGCAATCCCAGAAGGTGACGACAATGATGAGATGTTGGGTTGGATTCTTCCACGTACCAATCAGTTCTCTACCTCTCGCAGTTATTTCTCTTGGCTCTTGGGCAAGAAGAAGGAGTATGATCTCGATGCACGTGTGAAGGGTGGTGAGCGCCACATGATCATGAGCGGTGAGTATGACAAGGTGCTCCCTATGGACATCTATGGTGAGTATCTCATCAAGGCCATCATTGCTGGCGACATCGACAAGCAAGAGCAGTTGGGTATCTATGAGGTTAGTCCTGAGGACTTTGCGGTCGCTGAGTTCGTGGATAGTTCCAAGCTTGAATTGCAGAAGATTGTACGTGAGGGATTGGATGTCTTACGTAAGGAAAACGCATAAATAAAATAAAAAAATGAGTGCATTAAGAAATTATCTCAATAAGATAAAGCCTAACTTCCAGGAGGGAGGTAAGCTTCATGCCTTCGAGAGCGTCTTTGATGGATTCGAGAGCTTCCTGTATGTGCCAAACACGACAGCGAAGAGCGGAGCCAACATCCATGATGCCATCGACTCGAAGCGCATCATGAGCTTTGTGGTTATCGCCTTGATACCTGCATTGCTCTTCGGTATGTATAATGTGGGATACCAGAATTTCAAGGCTGCCGGCACATTGGATGCTGCTAGCTTCATCGAGATTTTCGGTTTTGGTTTCTTGGCTGTCCTTCCTAAGTTGTTGGTCAGCTACATCGTGGGTCTCGGCATCGAGTTTGCCTGGGCACAGTGGAAACATGAGGAAATCCAGGAGGGTTACTTGGTTTCAGGTATCATCATCCCATTGATTATCCCTATCTCTACACCATTGTGGATGCTCGCTTTGGCTTGCGCCTTCGCTGTCATCTTCTGCAAGGAAATCTTCGGTGGTACAGGTATGAACATCTTCAATGTGGCTGTAGGTGCCCGTATGTTCCTCTTCTTCTCATATCCTTTGGCTATGAGTGGCGACAAGGTTTGGATTGCCAAGGACAGCATCTTCGGCTTGGGCAATACCTTGCCTGATGGATTCACCGCTGCCACTCCTCTTGGTCAGTTGGCACAAGGTGGCATCCCTGATGCAAGCATCTGTGATATGATTTGCGGTTTCATCCCTGGTTCTATTGGTGAGACTTCTGTCATCGCCATCGCCATTGTAATAATGTTGCTGCTTGTGTTTGTTTCAATTTTTTCCGAATTGACACATTAACACAAAAACAGGCATCAACCGAAATCGTCAACAACAAAACGTTATGAACCAACTGCAACAAATAGACCGTGAGATAGCTTATTGGAAGCGTGAGCGCCTAAAGCTTCTTCATCCCTTGCGCCAGCTGTTTTGGGAGTGTACGCTGCGTTGCAACATGCACTGCCTCCACTGCGGCAGCGACTGCAAGACCGACACCATAACCCCCGACATGCCGTTGGAGCAGTTTCTGCCCGTGCTTGACGAGATAAAGCTCCACCAGCCACATGTGCCGACGCTTGTAAACACAGTGGGCGGCGAGCCTCTCGTCAGAAAAGACATCATAGAGTGTGGGCGTGCCATCACCGAACGCGGCTTCTATTGGGGAACCGTGTCAAACGGTTATCTGCTCGACGATGCCATGACCCGTGCCCTTGTCGGCGCAGGCCTGCGCACCATCGCCATCGATGTGGACGGCCCGCGTGAAGACCACAACTGGCTACGCGCCAACCCACACAGCTTCGACCGCGCACTACAGGCCATTACCTGCCTGCAACGCCACCCACGGCTGACGTGGGACGTTATAACCTGTGTCAACAAACGCAATTTCCGTCACCTGGAGGAGACAAAACGTCTGCTCATTGAAGCGGGCGTAAAGAAATGGCGTTGCTTCACCATCATACCCATGGGACGCGCCAAGACACAACCCGACATGCTGCTCACCGACGA
>OIYR01001149.1_pt1 | contig 13833 bp, 8 predicted proteins | sample 1588221 | NCBI WGS metagenome assembly OIYR01 (sample SAMN03283292) | human gut metagenome | biome: human-associated habitat; material: feces | host: Homo sapiens | place: Peru | collected 2012 | reverse complement strand
TTGAAATATTATACCTTTATGGTATAATAGACTCATAGATGCGATGTGCGTCGAATAGTATTGCGTTGCTTACCGGGCTGGCAATACTATTTTTTTATGCTTTTTTATTATAAAGTACTCAAAATACGTAGTAAATAGCAGAAGACCAAGTTTGGATGTCTATATAAAAACCTTTAGTGTGACTAAAGATATTTAGGAAAAATCAATGAAAAAACAGATTATAAAATTGTCATATGAGCAGGAAAAGCGATTATCATATGATTTTCTCAACATGATAGGAAAAGTAATATTTAAAAACAGAGCCAAGCATAATATAAGTCAAAAGGAGCTGGCAGAATGCTTAGATGTTTCGGAGTCAAGTATAAGTAATTATGAAAACGGTAATCAGGATATGCCAGTATCCAGATTGCCACTAATAAGCACATATTGTGATTTTGATATTACAGAGTATTTTCAACCTGAAACAGTAAATTATGTCAAAACCTTCAAATCATTGATATATATTGAAAAGCAAAAAAACATGAGGCGCAGTGCAAAATCCGCTTCTCAAAAAAATAGAAGAGAGCTTGTATCACGAACATATTTAGAAAATGGAAAGCTTGTAACCCGAGAAGTTGAAAAGAAGGTTGTAAAGGTGCCTTTTAAAGATGAAGTCCTATCTGGGCATGTAGAAACTGCTGTAGAACCACTATCTGACAATGAATTACAAGTATATTTGGAATCATGCAATTGCGTTGAACTATTAAATTCAGTATCAAAGATTCTTGAATATACAGAATCTGCTAAAAATACAACGGCATTAAGTAATCAGATGGCAGATTTTGTATTGAATGAGATTTTTATTGAGAATTTAAAAGAAAACGATGGTATGGCAGAGAGAATATATGCTTACTACAAGAAATTATTGAATGAATGGCAGAAATAATTCGATAGCAACATACATGTCAGTTCTCTAAGATATTTCATAGTTACCATATTTTTTATAAAATATTCAGATAATATATAAGATTAAAGGTATCAATATTCAGATAAATGTGGTAATATAATAGTGTAATTAATTTTATTCTTTTTGAACTTATATAGTTCTGTTTAGCTCAACATTGATAATAACTCATATGTTGAAGCTATGGTGCTGATATTTTCTATATTGTTAAAGTGTAGGAAATATGAGTCTTTCGACTGTAGAAATACAGAAGAATATTGGCAGATTAATATTTTCTGTCGCATGGTGGTGCCTATGGCAAATAATTTAATAAGGATAAGCAATCCTTGATACTATAAAAATTTCAGGGATTGTGAGTGTGGCAGACTTTCCCTGTTTATATAGATGTAAAGATATAATTTGCTCATGCAGGGAAAGAAAAAGGGTATTAATTATGGAAAAAAGAATTAAAGAGTATAATGAGCTCGATTTCACTGATGATTTTATGTTTTGTATGATACTGGAGAATAATCTTGAGCTGTGTAAAGAACTTCTTGAACTTATCCTTGATATTAAAATCAAGAAAGTAGAATTAGCGAACAGCCAGAAAAGAATTGATCTCACATATGATGGTAAAGGCGTAAGACTTGATGTATATGTCAATGATTCCGAAAATACTGTATATGATATAGAGATGCAGACTACAAAACAAAAAGAATTGCCTAAAAGAACCAGATATTATCAGGGTATGATTGATTTGAATTTAATTCAGAAAGGTATGGATTACTCTGAACTTAAGAAGACATATGTTATATTTATATGTCTGAAGGATGTCTTTGGTAAAAATCTTCCAGTCTACACATTTAACAGTATTTGTGAACAGGATCACTCTATAAGACTTGGTGATGAAGCAACAAAGGTAATTTTAAATGCAGAAGGTTCTAGAGAAGGCTTATCTGAAAACATGTGTAAGTTCTTGGATTATCTAATCGGGAAGAAGGCAACTGATGGTTTTACGCAGAAATTACAGGACGCTGTAGATTCTGCTATTGCTAAAAAGGAATGGGAGGTGCAGTATATGACATTTGCAATGAAAATTCGAGAAGAAAGAAAAGATGCAAAGATAGAAAACACTATTGAGATTGCTAAGCAATTAAATGCAGAACCTAGCACAATAATTATGCTATTACAAAACAATTTCAAACTCACTCCAAAAGAAGCTGAGGAAGCCTTAAATGATTATGAAGCTGAAGAACAGAATGAATAATTATTAGTTTATTGTACTATTATTTATAAGTAATTATAGTGCTCTGCCACAAAGTAAAGAGTTGTTTCGTATGAGACAACTCTTTTTCTTTTAAGTATATAAATGACAGGCAAAATGCAATACCAGAAAAAAGTAGCATTAAATATGACAATGTTGCATTTTAGATTGCAATTAACGGAAAACGGGGAAAATGCGTGTTTTTAGCTTCTCACTTCGTTAAATCAGAATTTAGCGAAGTGATAAAAATGTGTGATTTCTAGCCTCCCCTCTACCATTAATATCCCATTAATATCCGTACCATTAATATCTGTTACTATTTAATATTTCTTGACCACTTCTGATTGTTATATTACAATATATCTATCATTAAACATTAGCATGAGATGTATTGAAACATTTTTTTTGATGTTTTAATGCTGATTAACACTAACATGAGATGTATTGAAACATGTTTTTTTATGTGTTCAATGTCGATTAACAGTAACATGTGATGTATTGGAAGAGCCAGGTTACAGCAAATTTCTTGCTGATCTGGCTCTTTTTCTGTATGTAATATTTTACTATAAACCTTATTGTCAGTATCTATATTTTAAAAAGAGTACCGGCTATTGCCGATACTCTCTCATCTTTAAATATCTTCTTTATTATCGTTCCAATGATACATATCACATCCCCCTTGCTAGCTTTTCTGCTGGTAAAGGGATGTTTATAAGTCATATTTAATTAATTTCATGAATTTTATCCAAAGAACTTTAGCCACACTAAAGTTCTTTATCCAAACCACATAAAAACCTTTAATGACACTAAAGTTTTTTATACAGATTTAATTGTTTAAGATATTTCTCATGCATACTTAATAAATTAGTGGTTCATTCTGCATTATGCATGTCATAAATTGACAAAAGAAAAAGAGAGTTATATCTATTTACATTACCCATTAAATAAATTAACTCTCTTTTATGTGCCTGTTATCTTATGTTCAAGCAAATTCTTATGTTATTATAGTGAATCATCCCTAACCATTTCAAATCTTATTCTTATTGCCTCAAAACAATACTCTATCATTTCAGAATCCAAATATCCGAAAATTGCAGTAGGAAGATAATTCTTAAGTTCATTGCATTTATCCTCAGCATCTTCAATTTCAAATGCGGTAGGAGCACCATTATTGTACAGATTATACGCTAATCTTATAATGCGTATATCTGTGCCTGTAACCCAACCATATTCTTCTCCTCTAATCTGTTTTACACAGCCAGTATTAAAGTCATATAAGCTGTTTATATTGTTCTGGCAATCATCTGATAATCCCAGTGTGTAAAATAAGGCTACGTGGTAAACCTCATTTGTTTTTGCTCTTCTTATACATTCTCTTACAAAATTCTCATGCTTTTCATTTTTGTATCTAATCATGTCCTATAATCTCCTTAATCGTTATCATTTTTTTATTCTTCAAATTTCATTTTTTTTGTTCCTATACACATATCATTCCTACAATAACAGTTATAATTGCATCTATCAGCGAAATAATCAGGTAAAATTTTAGCCATGGTGATTCCCGATTCCCTAAGTCGCCACCAACCGTATCCTTACGTTTTTACAAATGAACTGATTATTTCATTGGGAGTCCTTTTTTCAAATCGACTAATGCATTCTTCTCATCTTCACGCATGTAAATTAAGAAAATATACGCTCCCAGGATCGATAAATGAGTTGTATTTTTCAAAGATTCTGCTGTACATCCACATACAGTAATTGCTCCTGCTATTGGAAACTTCTCAAAAATTAAAGTTTCGTACAACTCAAATTTAATATCTTCCTGCCTGTTTAATTTGGTTATATTAGCTTGGCACCATTCTTTACTCATATTACATTCATGACGCATATAATCGGCTAAGTAAGAATCAATAAAATATTTAGAAGTCCACTCTACTTTGTTCTTATATCTATCTCTAATGAGTTTTATATTTTCATTTGAAGATATAATTGACATTGCTTCTTCATTAGAAATTGCAAGATCACATGGATACTCTTCCCTTTGACCACCAATGAAACGAATGTAATATTTGTCATATTTCTTTATAAGAGATAAGCCTTCATATTCTAATAATTTTTCAATTTTTTTACTCTTCACTGTATCTATGCGGGGGCTCTGCCCAGTTGCGGGCAGCCCTTCTACCAGTTTTTTATATTCTTCTCTATCATAATCCTTACTCACCATTTCCATCCTCCTTTTTCCGCTCTGCTATTATCATTACCTGTAATTCAAATATGATTTTACATTTCTCGTTTCATATTGTAAAGGAGCTCTGCCCTGCCACCAATACATTTATTCAAGTTTTCTCTTGACTTAAAATCTCCAATGCCACACACTACATATATAACTATTTTAGGAGGTGATAAATTATGTCTTCTGTTCTTTTGAATAAGGATGGAACAAGTATATGTCCTGCATGTATAGAGTACTCGGGCGCATATATGGAACATATAAGAGCTGGAAATAACGAGAAAAATGATGGTTCCGGGCATATTTCAATGTCGTATAGAATATACCGGTGGTTTGGAGGTGTATCAGAGTCTTCCACTGAATTTCAGCGTTTGTATTCTAACTGGAGCAATCGTAAGCACTCAAAAGATTTCTTCATCGGTGAATCTCCAGCAAACTTTGAGCAAAGATGTAAATCACTGTGCAATGAGTACAACAAGAAAATTCAGAAGAATCCTTCATATGGTTCTAAGGGCTGCCGAGAATATGTCTATAATTCCAATGGGTGCAGTAATCTTTGTTATATGTGCCCTTTGTCTCCGGAATATACAAATGGAAGAATTGAGTACGAAAATACTGTACTCGGCTATTCATTGGTTAACCTGGATACATCTTTCGTAGATATCATATGGGGTGGAATTCTCGATGCCGAATATATTTATTACGAAAATATCGCATCACATTTTACCGGTATGTCAGTCCTTATGAAAGAAAATACAGACTTTAGAACATACAACTTTAACGCACTTGTTGCATACTACATTATAAGGAACGCTAATAACGTGAAGAAGGGTGATATTTCTCCTGCTTTAAAAGAGCTGCAGGAGAAAATGACAATAAGTGCGGGAGCTGCATTTAATGTATTTTTAGAAGAAATGTTAAAAACAGCTGAAACTTTGAAACCCGACGGCGGAGGATACTGCAGAAATACATCGAAAGATTATTCATTTGAGCTAACGCATGACGAAGCAACACAGTCATTTAAAGACGCGATCAGAAACATTATATCCAGTGGATTGACAGCAACAAAGGAAGAATATCTTGAAGCAGCCGCAAATCTTAAAAATGTATATTCTTATGATAACGGTTATGCAGCTAATCGCAGTTTCAGCAAGGCAAACCGCTACATAACTTCGCTTGGTGTTCAAGATAACATAGAGCTTGCTCCAAGCAAAAAATCAAGGAGTAAATCTAGGAAAAGAAAGGAAGAGTTCACAGAAAAAGCCACACATTCCAAGAAATCGAATGTTTCTCAGTATGCTGGCCAGATGGATATATTTGGTGGGCTTGCAGAGGACTCATACAGCTTCTTCACGCATGTGAATAAATCTCCTTCTGATGATAATAAAGAAAAAACTGAACAGCCCGCTAATGAGAATGATAATACTGCAGATACTAGCCAGCCCGAAATTCGTGAAGCCGCACCTGATGAACAGGCTGCAAAAACGGATAACGTCTCTCCCTCAGAAATCCCGGCTCAAACTGTTCCTGCTTATGATGATATTCCTAATAGTGCTGAATCTGTTACAGCTGAGGAGAAGGAAAAGGAAGAAGTTCGGGAAAACATTCAGGAAGAGCCTGAAATAGAAAACAGTGATAACATTGAGGATAACGAAATTTCTGTTGAAGAAGTAAATTCCGAAATAGCTGACAATAATGTAACACAACCTGAACTAGAAGATGCGTCTTACGAAATTCTTACGGTTGAAGAGGTTAACGAACTTCCGGAACCTGATACTGATACTTCCGATGTTACCGTTGCTTCCGAATCATCAGTCACAACAGAATCAAATGAGACTGAAAAAAGTGTTGATGATATTACAGAAGAATTGTTTGGTACACCAGTTGACAAGAGTGCGGAAATACTTACGGAATCATCTTCTACTGCTCCGGCTGACACAGACCCGGATGATATGAATATGACAGATGAAGAATTTGCCAGTCTTGTAGAATCGTATAATGATGAGCCTGAACCAGAAGATACATATGATGAAGATTACGCAAATTCTCTTTTGGAAACAATGCGTGAACAGCTGTTTAATGATTCCAAAGGCGAAACAGCTCCTGAAGAAAATCCTGTAGATGATAATGGGAATGATTCAGGTGCTACCATAGAATCAGAAAATGCCACCACCGAAGTACATCAGGCAGTTCAGGATCAGGATACCCATACCCACGAAGATTCCGAAAGTGTTCACCAGATTGCTGAACCAGAGCAACAGAACACTTCATTGGAAGATAACGGTTTCTGTTTAACAAGCGGTTATGTATCTGATAAACCTGAGCAGCAGCCAGAAAGAACAGAAACAACATCTGAATTATCTGGTGAGCCTGCTCATAATAAAACCGATAATGAATCTGCAGAAACCCGAACATCACCATATGAACTTTCTCATATGTCTGTATCAGATGAGTCATTTGGGGATTTTCAAAAATCATATGGTTTGTCAGAACGGGAAGCACTTGATCAGACAGCAAAGTGTCAGTACGAATTAACCGGAACAGAGCCTATTGCCATTGAATATGCATTTAATTCGGAGCTGGATACATATGGAATTTTAGTTTACACAGGCAGTAATGACAGGTTCTGGTATATTATCGAACAGAGCGATTTATTTGAGAATACCATGTATTGGTTGTTTAAGGGTGAGCGCGTTAAAATATGTGTTAATTACCCTGCTGTGCAAAGTTATCTCATAAGACATGGATTTAAGCAGTCGAATAACCTTGTATCTCTACCTGCAATGTATGCAGCAACTCACCCGGATACAACACGAATAATAGTTGAAGATATCTTTAATGATATGGCACATACAGCGCAGAATCCGTTAAGACAATATATGCTTAACTACAAAGGATGCTACTATGGATTAAAGAGAACGCTTGATGCTTCTGAAGAATATTCTGATAAGTATAATGAATACAGGTATATGGAAGATATTATGGCTGCTTCATATGACTTGTCAGATATTTCAACAGACAACCAGCCTGGAATTACAACCATGAATTACAGTAGTCTTAATTTTAACTTCAATGCTGACAAATTAACAAGTAATAATGGCTATTGTCTTATCACCGCTTCTATCGATAAGGATTGTCTTTACGGCGTTAACTCCGAGAAAATATTAATGGATGTTATTATAAGAATGTGCAAGGGGCATCTGTTTACTCGCTTTGGCATGAAGGTCCTGAATGCAAAAGATTACTCCATCGTAATAGCATGTCCTGTTTCGGTGTATGCGTCAGCAAATGATATTCTTATAGATATCATTAAGAAGGCATGTCGTCAGGCAGACAGGGAAAAGAAAATAGTACCAAAAATCATACTAGATAATAAATTAATGTAGAAAAATACGGTGTATCATTAGATGCACCGTAATTTTTTTGCAAACAGTGCAAACCCGCATGAATACTGAATTGTCAGCCACTTTTGCATAGCTGTTGACCAAGGTTATACAAAAAAACCATACAATACATGGTAAAAAGGGACTTTTCACATATGTTTTCCTCTCAAAATCCGCATGAATACTGGGTTGTCAGCCACTTTCAGATAGCTGTTGACCACACTTTCGTGTTTTAGAAACTTGCTTGAATATAACTCATAGTTTATTCACAAAATGAAAACATGTTAAACAGTGCAAACCCGCATGAATACTGGGTTGTCAGCCACTTTTGCATAGCTGTTGACCAAAATCTTCGAAAAATATTAGAAAAAAGCCTAAAACCCGCATGAATACTGAGTTGTCAGCCACTTTTGCATAGCTGTTGACCAAAATCTTCGAAAAATATGCTAAAATCCTTGAAACCCGCATGAATACTGGGTTGTCAGCCACTTTTGCATAGCTGTTGACCACGGATTTTTTTAAAATAAAAGAAAAAACCCTGAAACCCGCATGAATACTGAGTTGTCAGCCACCCTTTGAATAGCTGATGACCAAAAATAAGCTAAAAATCATGTTAATTTTTCTGTTGTCAACTGACCATAATTTAAAACCCCTCTAAAGCCAGTAAATATGCGGGTTTTCTTGGTGTCTTAAAAATGCAACTAATATACTATTTTGACCCTATTTTTCACTCAAAAATTCTCTTCCAGAAAAATCTACATTTTTTCGCTCTTATTTTCGCACTTTATTTTTCTCACATTCTTCTCATCGTCTTCTAATCTCTCATCGATAATCGTTGTTGTATCTATTATTCAATATTCGTCCTGATAAAATAATAGTTATCTTATTTTGAATTTTTTTTATATAAGCATATATACATATCTGAAAGAGTATTTTAGATTATACCAATTATATACCAACTTTATATCAATATTATGACAACTTTTATACATAACTTTTTTATTACTTAATGATACCGTTTTTGTGCTCCTTGACTGTCAAACTCTAAAAGTGTATTATTGTCTTAACAAAGGGAAGCACGTTTTGCTTCTTATAATTAATTATTAAATGGAGTGGGGTGGTAGCCACTCCATTTTTTTATCAAAAACTCTTCCAGAAGAGCCCGCTTGTATTTTCACTCTTATGCTCTCTTGCTTCTTTACTCTTAATCTCCTATTCACCTAACCTTTTCTGAATATAATCCAAACACTTATCTTTACTATACAATTTTGTCTTAAAGAGAATCCTTATAGGACCAGTATTACGAATATTGAAATATATAGGTAACTCTTATCAGTTAATCATTAATAGAGAATTAAATATTATCTAATCGTTTTTAGCGTCTGCTGCCAGTCTCTATTTATCAATCCTCTTCCAGAGAGTGTTTCCTTACGGCTTATCAGCTGGGAGAAAGCTTCGGCAGGAACGGCTGCTCTTTCGTCGGCTGCGCCTGGCGGTATGAGGACGGAGCGGCAGCAGGTGTATACAGTATACAGTATCCAATAAAAAGTCGTTTTCTGAACCTAATCTCTTCTTAGTGTTCTTACATATTCCTGTATCTCTATCGAATGCAATGCAGTCATGCATTTACGACTGCTGCCACTCTTCTACATTTCTACTGCTAACTCTTATTTCTTATTCCGGAAGAGAAATGTTTTATAGCTTATGCTGTTCTCATGTCCTACTCTTATATTTTCAAGCTCTTCCAGAAGCACATACACCTTTTCATCTTTTCTTTCATGAGCATTTACATGTCCGCTTCCTGCTCCATTCTCTTCTCTGCAATTTCTTATGTGTATCTTCACACTTGCTTTTTTACCTTTCATCCAGTCTACATCTCTTTCCTAATCTTTCATCTATCATCTCTCATCTTTTTAGCATATATTAAACGACTGCCTTCTCTTAAACTCTGGAAGAGCCTTGAGAATTAAGAAATGGATAGCCGAAACTTCTCTTTCTGGCAGCAGGCCGGAGCTTACAGGGAATATAGAGAAGAAAGGTGAAAGCCAGCAGGGAATGTCTGGAAGAGGATTCGAAAGGCGAACATATGTTCAGATAGTGAAATCATTACATAATTTTAAAAAATTTTCTTAAAACCTATTGCCTTAAAATTTCTTATGCTCAATACTATTTTTAGGGTAAAACCTAGCATATTGTGGCAGCAGTCATGGCATATACTTTCCTAATCCAGTGTGCTTGTAACTGAACCGAACTGCCACAATATTTTAATGGGAGGATACACATGAATTATAATATGGATAATATTACTGACAAGATTAATGACTATGACGACACAGATGATACAGACAACGCTAATGATACGAGTGATTATAACTGCTCTGGCAGCAGTATCATATCTGTTTTGTATGACAGACCTGAGTATCTTGCAACCAAACCGGGAATGTATAGCCGTTATTCTTTCTACAATAAGATTCTCAGGTTTCCATATGAGACTTTTGGAACAAAGGATAATGATAAGATAATTGAACCACTGGAAGATTCACTTAATACAAATTTGTTAAAGCTTCTGGCATGTATCACTCAGATGGGCGGTGCAATTAAAGAGCAGCTTAACTATCTTGGGCTTTTTAACATTGCCGAGCAGGAAGGGAAAAGCTCTTTTGCCCCTGCTCGTATCGCACAGGTAAACAAGAAAAGCAATGATGGTAAGATGCTTGACACAAAAAAATACAACTGTGATGATTTCCACATCTCTCTGACAGAGCCTACTAGCGCAGCTTATAAGTTTTTAGATGACTGTATTAACAGCTGCAGGGATATCGGGATAACCAGTAACCTGTATAACAGCGAGCATAAGATTCCACGAATATCAGATACACATGATGCTAATATAGAACACGCTGCCGGATACTGTGATCTTTATGCATATATACTGGGAAATGAATACTATCCACCAAATTTTAAATTTATTAATGAAGATGTTCTTTACTACGGCGACGATAATCGTGTTATTGCAGACGCACATGTCACAACATATTCTGTACTTCATGCCAACATTGAAAAAGACGGCAAGATAATATGTCAGGCAACATATACAGCCCAGCATGATTTCATCGAAACTGATACAGGAAGCCAGCGTATTAATGTGATTGCTGAAAAACTGAACAACTATCTGAATTACCTTGACTCTGTAAAGAATATTCCTGAAGTTTTCTTTTCTGTTAATTTCATCACTCATCCGACAGGAATTTGCGGCTATGTAAAAAAAGATACTGAAAAAGAAAAAAAACGTATCCCGGATATCAGATATGCAGAGGCATTGTTTGTCAGAGAACTTCTTATGAACTGTGGATACAAAAACATTGAAGAGTTTTACAATTACATTAATGAAAATGGTGTTTCAGAAATAAGTGCCTTGGCAAAATATAACGGCTCTATACTGACGGAAGATTTTTTGAATATACTTAAAAAATGCATAGCATACGGATACGGCAGTGATGATTTTTCTTCTCTTATGGATGATATGGCTGCTGTAGGGTTCTCCGGTCTTAATAAGAAACCATATACATTTTACAATCAGCGTTATGGTTCATATCGTGAACAATATGATAAACGTAAGTATACTATTTTCGGGGTTGTAAATTATCTGAAGGATAATAAGCCTAAAGTATATGAAAAACTCGTTAAATACTGCCTTAATGGTTTTTCTGTTAATGTTTCAATGGGCGGGGATATGTACAGAACATATTTTACTGTGCATCCAAAGTTTTCCGGCTGTGCCGATGCTACTGCTGCCATGCTATACAGGTGCTCTCTTTCAAATACATATGTGCAGGATATGTATCTGCTTAACATGCAGAGACTTATTTACAGACGGGGTGACGGCACAACAGGCGTATTGTTAAATCACATTGCCTACAGGAATGTTGAACCGGATGACGAGGCTGCATTAAACTATGGATTTGTGAAGGGTGATGGCTTGAATTATTGTCACAATGGATTCTGCATCGAGGACATAGACTGCAATATCGGATCGAGAATAAGGGTAAAGAAGGCTCTTTCAGACACTTCTCTTATCAGCTCCCACACTCGTCTTTGCATTATCTGCGACAGTGTGGAAAGTGCCTACGAATATATGGTAAAGGAATGTTCTGATATTTTGGTGAAACATGACAGTCTGTCGTGCACAGGATGTTTGCCAGACGGTCACAGAGACGCGTTCCTTGCCTTTATGCCGGTGTTTATTCCTAGAAATGTATTATTTGACATACTGGCTAAAAAAGAGCCTGAAAACGCCCCATTCGTGTTCAGAGGCTATTCTATATACAAAGATGCCGTTGTTAGCTACAGCCAGAGTGGTACGAAAAAATCTTTTGAGAAATTCTTTTCTGACTTCCTCAGGAAGAGCAACCTGGCAGCAGATGTTTACTATATTGAGGTTAAATCTGATGATGTTTATTCTGATGATTATTTCTGATGCATTTCTTGGCGATAATATTATAAAAAAAGGAGAACGTAGTAGGCAGTATTTTACATACGATACAGTTTGCTACTAAAAATAATGTATGGATAATAGACTTTTCTCATAAATAAAAGAAGCCCTGTGTATCTAATATTGTAAAAACTTTAGACATGCAAGGCTTCTTTTTATTGTTATTGGTATTAGTTTCACTCATGAATTAACAGAACTCTCAAACTACAATATTCTGTATATACTCATAACCATTATTTGATAATCTTACAAATTAGCTACACTCTCAAACATTAATCTGCACTATTCTATACCTTCATCTGTTTTATAACCCTACATATTAGCAGTACTCTCAAATATTCTTTCAAGAAAAATGTAATTGATAGTTGCTTGATAAAATTCTACGTATTAAAAATGCTCTCAAACTTCTTCAAAAATCTTATTTACTGATTCTTCGTTTAATAATCTTACATATTGGCAGTACTCTCAAACTTTACTTCTGAGTATAACCACACTTTAAAAGTTTGAAACCTTATTTATTAACAGTACTCTCAAACCTCAAATTTAAAGTACCAAGAGTACTGCTACTGTTAACTAATACCAATGTATTCATTATATAGTTTTAAAACCGCTTTGTAAATATTCTTCACAAATGCATATGAACTTCATTTTTAACGAATAGGTATCTCTTTTTTGACTTATGATTGTAAAATCTTATCTATCTCTTCAATTCTTTTCAATAGGCGTTTCTTCTCTTTCAAAAGACTCTCTTTGTCAGTTTCCGCTCCACAGTCAACAACTTCTATATTTATATCGTATTTCGGATTATTTTTCTCTTTTTCATAAATATTTTTGTTCACATTTGTAAGAAAAACAATACTTTCTTTACGCACAATACTCTCCCAATTTTTAAGGCTGCCACCACTGACAGCTTCGCCCTTTATATAAGCAACATCATCTCCTACCCTGGCACCGCTGTTTCTTCCTGTTGCATGTGCTAATGTTTTGCCAAAAAGAATGACATCTGAATGCCATTCATGAGCCGCCTCGTTGAAAGATACCTTTAATGAAAGTGTCTCATTTTCCGTAATATCTGTAAAACCATATATGTTTTGCATGATTTCTCTAACGACATTTACAAAATTTTCTGGAACACTCCAGCATTTTAAAACTGGTTCCCATTTCCTTCCAGAAATTTTTTTTATCTGCGCCACAAACTCTGTATTATAAGGGCTGTAAATATTTGCCATTCCATTTTCTATTTCATTTTTTAAATCGTCCATGTGTATACCATTCAGCTTTCCACTGTCTTTCTAATTATCTTTAATTATATTAATGTACTGTGCTTTTTCATTTTACTGGGTTTCTAATAACTGTGATATTACTATAATATAAAAGGATGTGGGCAGCAGTCCTTAACAATAAAAAGAAGCCCTGTGTATCTAATATTGCAAAAACAATTTCAGATATGCAAGGCTTCTTTTTGGGTTGGTATTAGTTCAATTTGAGAATTAACAGAACTCTCAAACTACAATATTCTGTATATACTCATAACCATTATTT
>OIYR01001148.1_pt1 | contig 13835 bp, 15 predicted proteins | sample 1588221 | NCBI WGS metagenome assembly OIYR01 (sample SAMN03283292) | human gut metagenome | biome: human-associated habitat; material: feces | host: Homo sapiens | place: Peru | collected 2012 | reverse complement strand
AAATCCAATGTTCCAATTATCAGTTGAAGTTGTTCCACTCTTTAAAGAGTAAGTATGTGTCATTTTAGAAGCAATTCCAACAGCTGTAGGATAATTATAATCTATAAATGATGAATTTGTTGTACTTGTAAGAAGCTCATTTAAGATATATACATAATTTGGATTTAATACTAAATTGTTTATAGGCTCGTGAGAATATATAACATTTCCTTCCTTATCAAGTATTTTTTCTATAAAATATAAGTCTTTTTGGTATCCTCCGGATGCAAAAGTTGTATATCCCGTAGCATAGTCTAAAATATTTATTTCACTAGTACCCAAAGGAAGAGACGCCACCTCATCTAAATGGGCATTTATACCTGTTCTTTTAGCAACATCTATCATTTTATCAACACCTAAAAACAAATTAGTTTTAACTGCATAAATGTTATCTGATAAAGCTAGAGCTGCCGCCATAGTTATTTCCTTACTAGCATAAATGTTACCAGCATTCTGCGGAGCATAAGTTTTTCCATTAGCTAAATTAAATGTCGTTTCTTCACTCCTAAAACTACTTGACATAGTCATATTATTTTCTAATGCTGCATAATAAAGAAAAGGCTTCATCGTAGATCCAACTTGTCTTTTACTTTTTAAAGCTCTATTATATTGGCTTTTTGCATAATTCATACCACCAGTTAAAGCTTTTACGGCTCCAGTTTTAGGGTCAACAATTACACTTGCTACCTGTAGTTTATCATCAACTTTATTATTTAAAATATTATTTTCTAAACTAGTTTGCTCTTCTAAATCTAAAGTTGTATATATTTTTAAGCCACCAGCATTTACTAATGATGCCGGTACTTCTTTAATATTTGCTAATTCATTTAAAACAGCTTCTTGATAATACATAATCATTTGTAAATTGTTATTTTTTGTTTGACCAAAAATTTCTAATTTTTCCTTATATAAATTATTATAAGTATCTTCATCAATATACCCATTATTAAGCATAGATTTAGCAACTACCCAAGCTCTTTTAACAGATGCTTCATAGTTACTAACAGGATTATATCCAGCGGGATTTTTGGGAATACCTGCAAGCATTATAGCTTCTTCCAAAGTTAGTTCATTAGGTTTCTTGTTAAAATAATAGCTAGCAGCATTAACAATACCCATATTACCTTGTCCATAATTTATTGTATTTAAATATCCTTCTAAAATATCATCTTTATCATAATGAACTTCAAGTTCTAGTGTTAACAATGCTTCTTCAGCTTTTCTTTTCCAAGTTTTATCAAAATCTAAATATAAATTTTTTATATATTGTTGTGATATCGTGGAAGCTCCTTGCACAATAGATTTCTTCTTAATATTTGTAAGCATAGCCTTAGCAATTCGTAAATAATCAAACCCATGATGATTATAAAAATTTTTATCTTCAACAGCAATGACAGCCTTTTTTAAATTATCAGATATATCTTCCAAATTAGCCCATTCATTACTCCTAGACCCTTGATATATTAAATCATTCTTATTATCGTATAAATATAGACTTCCACTAGTTTTTAAATCCAGTTTAGGACTTAAATAAGCATAAGTGTAAAGACCAATTAAAAGGACAACAAATGAAATAAATAAGAATATAAATGATTTTACAAAAAATCTCATTGCTTTCAAAAGGCATCACCTAAAAGTAGTATGAGTTAAGTTTTGAAAAAATATGCAATTTTACTATACAATTATTATAAAGTCTGTTATAATATGTGAGAAAAAAAGAGGTGGCTAAATGAAAATAGATTGGAAGCTATTTGATGATGAAGAAACCATAATTGATGAAAAAGATAAATTAGTAAAATTTAAAGATAATGTTATATATTATAAAGATGAATATGGTACACATAAAGTGGACTTAATTAATAAAATTTATGAAAGAATAAATGAAAGTGATATATTTAAGGTAGATTTTACAAACGAAATATTAACAGTTAAATTTGCTAATGCAGATTTAAAATATAATATAAATACCGATTTTGAAGAGATAGATAATATAATAAGGTTAACTTATTCTCTCGGAGAAGAAAAGAAAGTAATAGAAATTACTAGGAAAGAGGACTTATGAAAGAAATATTAAAAAATGTAATTAAAAAAGCTTTAGAAAAGTTAAATATTAGTGATGTTGAAATTGAAATAAGCAAACCAACATTACAAGAAAACGGGGATTATTCAAGTAATATAGCAATGAAATTAGCTAGAGTTCTTAAGAAAAATCCTTTAGAAATAGCAAATGATATTGCAAATAATATAAGTGATGAAAATATAACTAAAGTTGAAGTAAAAGCTCCGGGTTTTATTAACTTTTTTGTAAGTAAAAATTATTTATTTGAAAATATCAACAAAGTTTTAGAAGAAAAAGAAAAATATGGAAGTTCAAATATAGGAAATGGTAAAAAAATTAATATTGAATTTGTAAGTGCTAATCCAACTGGAATTCTTCACCTTGGAAATGCCCGTGGTGGTGCTTATGGAGACTCTCTAGCTCGTATCATGAGATTTAGTGGTTTTGATGTAACAACAGAATATTATATTAATGACTTAGGAAATCAAATAACTAATTTAGGTTTATCAATCCTTGCTCGTTATAAAGAAGTATGTGGTATAGAATCTAGTATGCCTGAAAATGGATATTATGGAAAAGAAATTATAGCTATAGCACAAAGACTATATGAAGAACATCAAGACACTTTATTAAATAATGATTTAGATTATTTTAAAAAATTAGGTACAAATGAAATGGTTGGGCATATTTTTGATGACTTAAAAGAATATAGAATAGAATATGATGTTAAAACAAGTGAAAAAGCTTTATCAGAAAAATATGATTTAATGAGTGTTGTGGATATTTTAACTAAAAACGGATATACTTACAATTTAGATGGTGCAACATGGTTTAAATGTAGTGCGCTATTTGATGATAAAGATCATGTATTAATTAAAGAAGATGGCATACCTACATATTTTTTACCAGATATAGCATATCATATGGATAAATTTAATCGCGGTTATGACAAAATGATAGATATATTCGGTGCAGACCATCATGGATACGTAGCACGTTTAAAAAGTAGTGTTAAAGCTTTAGGAAATGATCCAGAAAAATTAGAAGTAAAATTATTACAACTTGTAAGACTTGTGGAAAATGGTGAAGTTGTAAAAATGAGTAAAAGAACAGGTAAATCAGTAACATTAAAAGAATTAATTGATGAAGTCGGAATAAATGCTGCCAGATACTATTTCTCTAAATATAGCTTGGATACTCAAATGGATTTTGACCTTAATTTAGCTAAAAGTAAATCAAATGAAAACCCAGTTTTCTATGTATGTTATGCCTATGCAAGAATTTGTTCAATTTTAAAAGGACAAGAAAATGTCAAAAACTGTGAAAAATATATTGCAATTAATGACGATACATCATATAATGTTTTAGAAAAAGTTTATGAGTTCCCAGAAGTAGTAAAAAATGCGGCTTTAAAAGAATTACCTCATTTAATTACTAACTATGTATACGAACTTGCTAGTTTATTCCATTTATACTATGCAAAAAATCGTGTATTAACTGATAATGAACAAGAAACTTTAGAAAATTTAAATTTAATTAAATGTGTTAAACAAACATTATTTAATGCACTTAATCTAATCGGGGTTATCCCACCAGAACAAATGTAAGGAGAATGATTTATGAAATTAAAGCAAATACCAAAAGAAGAATTAGAACTAATGGGTTATGATGATATTGCTTTACTAATACTTCAAGAAAGTGGCAAAAAAATGAAACTTCGTGATATTTTTGCTAAAGTAATTAATGTATTAGGATTACCAGAAGAAAGAATTGATGAAGAACTAATGGAATTTTTTGAGCTAATGTCTACGAATAAGAAATTTGTTATGTTAGATAAAGGTTATTGGGATCTTCAATCAAGACATAAACTAGATATAGTTTTTGATATGGAAGAAGACGAAGAAGAATTAGAAAATGATGATGAAGATAACGTTGAAGAAGAAAACGATGAAGAAGATGATATTTTCTATGATAAAGATGATGAAACAGATGATGTAACTGAAGATGATTTAGCAGATTTAGTGGTAGTTGATGATATTGATGAAAGTAATTTATAGCGTCTAATTTTAAATATTTAAGTCAAAGAAAGGAAGATAAAAATGTTTAATAGATTAGATGCTATCGAAGAAAAATACAATGAATTAACAAAGGATTTAGCAAATCCTGAAATACTAAACGATTTTAATAAAGTAAAAGAACTATCTAAAGAACAAAGTGATTTAGAAGAAACAGTTAAAACATATCAAAGTTATAAACAAGCCAAAAATAACTTAGAAGAAGCAAAAATGATGGAAAATGATCCCGAACTAAGAGAAATTGCTTTAGAAGAAATAGAAAATTTAACTAAAGAAATAGATAAACTTTATCATGAGTTAGAGGTATTGCTAGTACCTAAAGATGAAAATGATGGAAAGAATGTTATCATGGAAATCAGAGGAGCAGCAGGTGGAGATGAAGCAAATATATTCGCCGGAGACTTATTTAGAATGTACTCATACTATGCTGAGGCAAATGGCTGGAAAATTGAAGTCATTCATGCTCTTGAAGGTACCAGTGGAGGATATTCTCAAATAGAATTCATGGTTAAAGGCTCAAATGTTTATAGTAAGTTAAAATATGAAAGTGGATCACATAGAGTTCAAAGAGTTCCCGTAACTGAAACTCAAGGAAGAGTACATACATCAACATCAACAGTACTTGTTATGCCTGAGGTTGATAATGTTAATATTGACATTAAAGAAAGTGATTTAAAGATAGATGTATATCACTCAAGTGGAGCAGGTGGACAATCTGTAAATACCGCCAATTCAGCAGTTCGTATTACCCATGTTCCAACCGGAGCAGTAGTAACTTGCCAAACAGAAAGAAGCCAACTACGTAACAAAGAAAGAGCACTGCAACTTTTAAAAATTAAAATTAATGATGAATTAATGCATAAACAAGAAAGTGCTATCGGTGCTGAAAGAAAAACAAAAATAGGTACCGGAGATCGTTCAGAAAAAATAAGAACATATAATTATCCACAAAATCGTGTCACTGACCATAGAATCAATTTTTCAACTATGACTCTAGATCGCGTAATGGATGGAGAACTAGAACCAGTTATTGAAACCTTAATAACTGAAGATTTAAAATTAAAATTAGCTGGTATGTCTTTAGAATAGACCCAGCTTACTTTTTTATATACTAGGAAAGTTATTCAATTTTTTGTAAATAAAAGCATTGATATATGGCCAAACGTATGATATAATCAGATTATCCAAGGGGGTTGGTCATATGAATACTTATAAAGCATATAAATTAAGAATTTATCCTACAGATTCACAAAGAGAATTAATCGAAAAGACTTTCGGAAGTACTAGGTATATTTATAATGATTTTCTTGCAGAAAGAAAAAGTAAATATGAAGAAAGTAAAACAAAGATAAGTGTATATGAACAATTAAAAGAATTAACAGACTTAAAAAAAGAAAAAGAATGGTTAAGAGAAATAGATTCATGTGCCCTACAAGCATGCGTTTATAATTTAGATGATGCATTCCAAAGGTTTTTTAAAGGAAATGGTTATCCAAGATTTAGAGTAAAAGGTGTACATGAAAGTTTTAGAACAAATAATACATTAAATACTTACAAAAATAAGAAATATGAAAGTATAAGAATAGATTTTAATAAAAGAATAATAACTTTGCCAAAATTAAAAGAAGTAAAGTTTCGTGGATATAGAACAACAAAAGAAATAATAGGTAAAATAAAATCAGCAACAATTAGTAAAGATGCTAACAAATACTTTGTAAGCGTCCTTGTTGAAGTGCCATTTATTAACATAACATTAAAACCAACATCAATCGTGGGATTAGATCTAGGAATTAAAGATTTTATAGTAACATCAAATGGAGAAAAAATAAAAAATGAAGTAAAGATAAAAGAAAAAAGATTAAAAGGATTACAAAAATTGTTATCAAGATGTAAACCCGGAAGTAAGAATAGATATAAAGTAAAATTGAAAATACAAAGATTGTATTTAAAAATTAGGAATGCCAGAAAACATATGATATATAAACTTGCAAATGATATTTTAAAGGAAAATGACATTATATCAATTGAAACGTTAGATGTTAAAAGTATGTATCAAGTACATAAAATAGCAAAACACTTAAAAAACTTACCAATCAGAGAATTCATACGAGTCTTAAAATACAAATCTAATTGGTTGGGTAAAAAAGTAATTGAGATAAATAAATATTATCCAAGTAGTCAAAGTTGTAATAGATGTGGATTTAAGAATGAAGAAGTAAAGAATTTAAGTATAAGAAAATGGACATGTCCAGAATGTGGTTTGATACATGATAGAGATATAAATGCAAGTATAAATATAATGTTTGAAGGGTTGAAAATATATATGAAAGATTGTATAATATAAATAAGAACAAAAAAATAAAAAAACAAGTAGGGTGGCGACCATCCAAAATTGGTCTGTGGAGAAACCAAAGGTTTCAGTGAAGCAGAAAAGTGTTATCGTGAGGTAACACAGATACTTGAATTTCGTTAGAAATTAAGTTTTGTTCTGGAGGCGTATGAAACCAGATTATATAAGTATTCCCGATTGGGAATTATTAACCCAAAAATATCCAGATACCAATAAGCTTTTAGAGATATTATCAACAGGTTATCCACCTCAATACTTAATTGGTAATGTGGAGTTTTACGGAAATGTTATAAATGTTGATGAAAGAGTTTTGATTCCAAGATTTGAAACTGAAACTCTCGTGGATAAAACAATCAATTATGCTAAAAAAATGTTTAATAAAAAAATAAGTATCATAGATTTAGGTACAGGAAGTGGATGTATAGCAATTTCTTTAAAGAAAAATTTAGATAGTTTTGTTACAGCATTAGATATTTCTAGCGATGCCCTAAAGGTAGCAGAATCTAATGCAGTACTTAATAACACAGAAATAAACTTTATAAATAAAAGTATGATTGATTCTTTAAATAATAATTATGATATTATTATTTCTAATCCTCCGTATATACCATATGATGGATATGTTGAAGATAAAGTAAAAAATAACGAACCAAACTTAGCTTTGTTTGCAAGTGATAATGGATTATATTTTTATAAAGAAATATTTAATAAACATTTAAATAATTTAAATAGTCCTGGTCTACTAGCTTTAGAAATCGGAGATAATCAAAAAGAATTATTAGAAAAAATTGTAAAAAGTACGAATTTAAAATATAGTTTTGAAAATGATTTACAAGGATTACCACGATATTTATTTATTTTCAAATAAAAAGCTGGCTTGCAATTTCAATTAAAACATGATAATATAGGTATATATGAAAGGAAATTTCATATAATAAAAAAAGAAACATTTGATTTTAGAATGTCGGATGCTTACTTTTTGTTAATGGTTATGTTTACTTGAACATTGATAATGACAAGTAAACATTTTTTTAATATAATGAATAAACATTTTCATTTATCCCCATTACTATTTTAGGTGAACAATATGAAAAAAGTAATAATAAGTTTATTTATAGTAACTATAATTGTGTTACTAAACAAAAATGATACTAAAGTATTAATACCAGATAATGCTATAAGATTTAGAATTATAGCTAATAGTAATTCCATCGAAGATCAAAAAGAAAAAATAGAAATTAGAAATGAACTAGAACCAATCATTGCAGATATATTAACAAATTCCAATTCTAAAGAAGAAACTAAAAATGAAATAGACTTAAATATAAATAAAATAAATAATGTTATTAATAAATATAACTCTAATTATAATATAAATTATGGTCTTAATTATTTTCCAGAGAAAAATTATAAAGGTGTTACATACAAAGAAGGAAATTATGAATCATTAGTGGTAACCCTTGGTGACGGTCTTGGTGATAACTGGTGGTGTGTATTATTTCCTCCCTTATGTTTACTTGAGGCAAATGAAAGTGACTTTGATGATATAACTTATACCTCATACTTACAAGAATTAATAAATAAGTACTAGCATATATTTAATTGGTGATAAAAATGCAAGAATTAGTATCCATCTTTTTAATCGGAGTATCCTTATCCATGGATACTTTTTCTTTATCATTAAGTATGGGTGCTTTAATAAAAAATAATAAATTTTTAACAATATTTCCTTTTGTAGTAGCATTATTTCATTTTATAATGCCATTGATTGGAAATAAAATAGGCATTACTATCATGAGTTATTTTAATATAGCAAGTAACATTGTATTAGGATTAATACTTATAACCCTTGGTGTAAACTTAGCTATTCAATATTTTAAAAAAGAAGAAATAAATATTAATATTAGTTTAATAAGTTTAATATTTTTAGCTTTTAGTGTAAGTATTGATTCATTTACAATTGGATTAGGAATTAGTGAAATAACTAACAAATTTATATTAGCAAGTTTTATTTTTGCAGTGTGTAGTTTTTCATTTACATCTATGGGCCTTTTAATTGGTAAGTATTCTAATAAATTTATAGGTAAATATGCAAGTATAATAGGAATAATATTACTTATATTACTAGGCTTATATCATATTCTTTAAAATACATTTAACATAGTTTTAAGTTTTTTCTTTATTATGAATTGACTTTTAAAGATTGTATAGATAAAATATAAATAAGAAAGAAGGATTTTAATGGATATCTTATTTTATATTGTACCAATATTTATTGGATTAGTTTTTGTTTTCGTGATTGCTTTAATGATTAGCCCAAAGTTAAGAGGAAAATTGATGAGTAAGCAAATAAAAGCTGCTAAACATATGATGGACTATAGTAAAGAGGATTTAAAAGATTTATTATCAACATCTGCAGATATAGGTATTAATGCTGAAAAAGAAATATTAGATAATAACGAAGAAACAATGAGGGATAATGCTACAAGAAAAGTCAATATAAATAAAAAAGGAATTGAAATAACAGCAAATGCTATAAAAGAAGGATTAACAGCAAATAAATTTTATTGTAAGCATTGTGGCAAATTAATAGATGAAGATTCAAAATTTTGCAAGTCATGTGGAAAAGAACAATAATATTTCTTTTTTACATGCCATAAATATTATTAAGAGGTGATTATTTTGAAAAGAATAATAATTGAAGGTAATAAACCTTTAAGTGGAAAGATTAAAATCGGTGGAGCAAAAAATAGTGTAGTAGCATTAATTCCAGCAGCTATTATGGCAAATGGAAATGTTCATATAACAAATGTCCCAAATATATCTGATAGAGATGCATTAATAGAAATATTAAAATTATTAAATGTAAAAGTTATTAACGATAAAGATACAATGGATATAGATGCTAGTAATATGGAAAATATAGTCATACCAGAAAATTTAAGTAATAAATTACGCGCATCATATTATTTCATGGGGGCTTTACTTGCAAGATTTAAGCATGTTGAAATGTATTTCCCTGGAGGATGTAATATCGGATCAAGACCAATTGACTTGCACTTAAAAGGATTTGAATCTCTAGGCGCTACCATCACAAAAGAAAATACAAAATATATTATTGATGCTAAAGAATTACATGGTGCAAATATATTTTTAGATTTTTCATCTGTCGGAGCTACAATTAATTTGATGATTGCTGCAACTCTAGCAAGTGGAACGACCAAAATTAATAACGCTGCCAGAGAAGCCGAAATAGTTAACATTGCAGAACTATTAAATAACATGGGAGCCAAAATAACTGGGGCAGGTACTGAAGAAATAACTATCGAAGGTGTAAAAAACTTACATAGTGCAGAAATAAAAGTTATTCCTGATAGAATAGAAGCTGGAACATACATTATAATGGGAGCTTTATTAGGAAATAATCTTGAAATTGATGGTATGGTTCCAGAACATAACATAGTGCTTTTAAATAAGCTTCAAGAAATGGGCGTAGACTTTAAACTTAACAATCATAAAATGATTTTAAACAGAAGTGCAAATTTAAAACCTACGAATGTAAGAACTGTTGTTTATCCAGGGTTTCCAACTGATTTAGGTCAACCAATGTCTGTTTTATTAACACAAGCAAATGGCATATCATTATTAGAAGAAACAATCTGGGAAAATAGAATGGGCCATGTAAAATATTTAAATATGATGGGAGCTAATATTGAAGCTGAAAGACAACATGCAAAAATAACTGGACCAACAAAACTTCATGGAAAAGAAATAACTGCAACAGATCTTCGTGCTGGAGCAGCATTAGTAACTGCTGGCTTAATAGCGGATGGCACAACTATAATAAATGATGCAGAACATATTCTAAGAGGTTATGAACGAATTATTAACAAATTATCTCATGTTGGTGCTATTATTAAAATTGAAGAAATATAATGTAAAGAGAAATCTTTACATTTTTTTATGGGGGCATGTATGAAAAGAAGATATAAACTATTATTAATAATTTTAATCGGAGCTATTTTAACTTTTATAATAAATAGTTTACGTATAACTACCAAAACAAATTTTGTAGCACTCGGAGATGGAGTAAGTATTGGAATGACTCCCTATAATGTCGCAGGTAAAAGTTTCAATGATTATTTTAAAGAAAAATTAGAACTTAAAAATGATTTAGCATCTTATAATTATGATTTTTCATATCAATATTTAACAATTAATGATTTAAATGACATTCTAGACAACAATAACTTAGGTAAAAGAACTAAAACTCCGATAAAACAAATTATAGCTAAAGCTAACATAATTACAATAGCTATAGGTATGGATGAATTTGCTTATATTTCTCCTTCAGATGATATATCTAATGAAATGATAGATAAGTATATAAAAGATATTGACAAATTACTTTTTAAAATTAGAGAGTTTTATAAAAAAGATATAATCCTAATTGGATTATATCCTACTGAAAAATTCTTAAAAAAGGATGCTATAGAAATAAATACAAAGTTAAAAACAATATGTGGTAAATATAATGCTAACTTTATAGATATTTTAGCTATATCATTAAATGAAAAATATTACTTACAAAAAGATAGTTTTTATTTAAATTATCTAGCACATCAAGAAATATCTAAAATAATATATGCTATTTATAAAAGATAACTATTTATCAATCATTTGATCAGTTTTCGGAGTACTTTCAATAGTTATTTCAAAGTGATAATGTTTAGCAATTTTAACTAAAGTTTCAAAGGTGTAATTTACAGTGCCATATTCATAATTTTGGATACTTCTTCTATTTAAATTGCAATCATCAGCAAATTCAAATTGAGTTCGATCAACATACTCTCTCATTATCTTGATTATCTCATTTGTTGAATAATCACTTACCTTAATTCTCATTACACGCTCACCTTGTCAAGCGTATCATAATATCTCCAATATCTAAAATATAATGCGAAAGATATATCGCGTAACGTGGTTATAAAAAAAGACACTAATTATTTTGAGTTTGGGCTTCCTTATTAGTGTCTTCTTCCATATTCTGAAGAGCATAATCAATGCACTCATTTACTAATCTATTAAATGTTATATTATTATCAACTGCCAATTGTTCCAATCTGTTGGCGGTATTTCGTCTTATCCTAATAGTTTTAGTAATAATATTTTCCTCTTCAATATTGGGTATAATAAATTTATGCATTGTATTTAAACCTCTCAATGTAATAATAGCAAACAAATTTGTATTATAAAAGTAACACAATTATGATTACAATTTGTGTTTTGCGTGATATAATTAAAAAAATAGTATATAAAATATTTCAAAAGGTGATAGTAGACATGGAAAAACAAAAGACAAAAATAATATCAATCGCAGCAATAATAGCATTAGTAATAACGTTAGTAGCAGCAACTTATGCATATTTTGTAGCCCAAACTGGTGAAGGTTCACAAACGGACATAAAGATAAATGCAAATACTGTAGATACGTTATCATTTGAAACAGATAGTGCAATAAGTTTATCAATTGATCAAGAAAACTTTGCAAATAATACAGGAAATCAAGTAGGGTCAACATTTGCTAAAGCGATACTAACAGCAAACAACAAGACAAATACTGCAACAGAACATTATTATTTGTATTTAAATATAAATAATAATACATTTACATATACCCAAAATGAAAATACCCCAGAAATATTATTAACAATCAAAGATGGAAGTAATAATGAAATAACAAGTATAGATGGATTAACATATAAAACAGTAACAGATGGAAAAGGAGCAACAGTAAAAGGGTTTGATATAACAACAAAGACAGGATTGGTATCATTATTTAATAATAGAGAAATAACAACAACAAGTACCAAAACAGAACAATGGAACATAACAGTAACATTTATAAATTATAATGCTGATCAATCAGCAAATGCAGGAAAAAGTTTTAGTGCCAAATTAATAATACAAAAAGACGAATATAAAATACCAACTCTTGCAGAATATGTAATATCACAATATACAGGAACACAAGGGGAAAATAGTATTTATTATCATGATTCAACACTCGCAAATGGAGCAGGGGACAATAGCTATAGATATGCAGGACCAAGTGATAGTGTAAATAACTTTGTATGTTTTGGATCAACAGCAACTCCATGTCCAACAGATAATTTATACAGAATTATCGGAGTAATAGATGATAAAGTAAAATTAATAAAATATGATTATGCATCAAGCATATTATTAGGAACAGATGGAGATTATTCACAAAATGCCGAAGAAGCAGAAATGCCAACAGATTATTATAAAGGCACAAAAGAAATGTCGGAAATTGGATTTTATTACTGGAATTATAAAGCAACAAATACATGGAGTACAAGCTTACTAAATAAAACAAATCTAAATACCAATTACATAAATTACATAGGAGAAGAGTGGGCAAATAAGATAGCAATGACGACATGGAAAGTGGGAGGAAACACATGGGCAAATATAGGATCGGCAATACCATCAGTAGCATATCAAAATGAAATAACAAATCCAGATGCAACAAATAGTACGGATAATGCCACAGAATATCAAGCAAAGATAGGTTTAATGTATGTGTCTGATTATGGGTTTGCAGCAAGTCCTAGCGCATGGACAGAAATAATGAATAATTATGAAAATGTTACAAGTAATAATTGGATGTTCATGGGAGCTTGGGAATGGACGATTTCCCGTAATGCGGGCAATTCGGGCGATGCGTTCATTGTGAACGTCGGTGGTAGCGTGGTCATCATCAGCGTGAGCAACTGCATTGCGGTTCGGCCGTCCTTCAATCTCGAGTCTTCCGTAAACTATGTATCGGGGAGCGGAAGTATGAGCGACCCAATCGTAATAAACTGATTGACGGACAGTTTTGAATAAACCCCCGATGAAACCTGGACAAAATGAGGTAAAAAGTTCGACCAATAATGAACGATTTACCTCATTTTTTGTATTGTGGTGTGGCTATTAAATGTACAAAATTGGTTGATAAACCACATTTTGACACATAATTTGAAACTCAAGATAATTTATTACATGCAAAAAAATTTTTTGTAATCGTAAAATGAAAAATTTTTATTTACATGTCATATAAAATAAATCTTATTGGTAATCTGATATATTTTGTTGAATTTATGGCTCGATGAAATAAAGTTAAACCAGTTTTAAATAATGACATAACTCTAACTTTAACTTTATTTTTATAAATTTTTGTAAATGTCAATATGAAATTTTTATGACATTTCATATTGACATTTACAATTTATTACATGCGAAAAAT
>OIYR01001147.1_pt1 | contig 13850 bp, 12 predicted proteins | sample 1588221 | NCBI WGS metagenome assembly OIYR01 (sample SAMN03283292) | human gut metagenome | biome: human-associated habitat; material: feces | host: Homo sapiens | place: Peru | collected 2012 | reverse complement strand
TTTTGATTACAGATTATTTACTCGTTTCAATACTTGGAATGTTTGGAATGTGATTTAAATATAAATTTGACAAAATAATATTTTAATATATCATAATAATACTTGCTCGGGTGGTGGAATTGGTAGACACAACAGCTTGAGGTGCTGTCGGGTAATACCGTGCTGGTTCAAGTCCAGTCTCGAGCAATTATATTTTTTCCTTAACTCAAATTATTCATAAAAATTTTTATCATATTAATAAAATCTTTAAATCCCATTATTGAAATATATTATTAAAAATAAAGCAAATAAAAAAGGCGCCGCAATTAAGCGATGCCTTTATTTTCTCTTATCTCTTATCAGTTTAACTCTAAAATTTTATTATTTTGTCGTTGCAGCTGGTTCTTTCGTAAAAGTTTCATTAACAGGCTCATTAGGCTTTTCTCCAAATGTTATGGTTACATCGCAACTACTCGCGCTTTTAAATGTCAATGTGGCTTTATAACTTGGAGAAGTTGTTTGTTCTTTAGCGTCTGTATATATTGTAACTTCTTCATTTTTTTTGGTATCCCAATTTTTTATTGTAAATGTTATGCTTGTTGAGTTAATTACTGTCGTTATTGTTCCATTATTTATAGTTAATGTATTAGATGTATTTTTAGTAGCCTTCCATGTTCCTGCAATATCGGAAAGTTTGAAAGTTGGAGTTGGAGTCGTGATTGAGCCGCCGCTGTCTTTTTTACAAGAGACAAAAGCTACAATTAAAACTGATAAAAAGATAAGAAATAATTTTTTAGAATTCTTCATTATTGAAATTCTCCTTTTTTAAATTTTTTTATTAAAATCACGGATATAAACATCCGATAATTTCCAAGAATGAAATGTTCCAAAGTAGAACAAAAATGTAAAAATGATATAATAGATTTGACAAAAAAGTAAGTTAATGTTATAATTATAAAGAGGAGCCTTGAGCCTCTATAATAGAAGAAAATATTCTACTTTCCATTAACTTATCCCTACCCTTTATTTCATATTTTCATAATAATTGCTTCGCTTAAAGCATAACAATTTTTATTTATCTATACATATAATAATAAACTTTTAAAAAAAGTCAAGCGATTTTTTATAAAACTTTAACTTTAATCAATTATTCTATTATAATAATAACAAATAATTTCAAAAAGTCAAGCAAAAAATTTTTAATTTTTAACTTTCTTTATATTAAAATATCGGCTTTTTATCGATAAATTTTAATTAAAATATTCGATTATAACCTCTTTAATTCCGTTTTTATCAAGTTTATATAATTCTAATAATTTTCCTCTCGTAGCCACTTCAAAAAATTTATTTGGCAACGCGTGAATTTTTACGGGTTTAAATATTTGATTATCCGACATAAGCTCTAAAATCGCGCTTCCAATTCCGCCATTTTTTAAACTCTCTTCTATTATTAAAATTTTATCCGATTTGTTTATAAAATCTATTATAGTTTTTTCATCAAGAGGTTTTAAAGTCGATAGATTTAAAATTGAAGCGTCAAAATTAATTTCGTTTATAGCCTCCACAATATCAATTAAAGTCTGCCCATAGCTTATTATACAATTTTTTTTATTGTTTTCTTTATTATGGCTTTCTCTCACAATATGCGCTTTTCCAATTTCAAAATTATCAGAAATAATATTTTCTTTATTTTTTTCGCTATCTCTAATTGCCGATTTATTATATCTTATAACCGTAGGACCTTTATATTCTATAGATTTTTTTACCATTTCTTTAAAATCTTCTTCAAAAACGGGCGACATTATTACGATATTTGGAATTATTCTTAAAAAAGAAATATCAAAAACTCCTTGATGAGTATCGCCATCTTCAGGCACAAGCCCCGCTCTGTCAATCATAAATTTAACATTCGCCTTCATTATGCATGCATCATGTATAATTTGGTCGTATCCTCTTTGCAAAAAAGTCGAATATAAACATACAAAAGGAATAAGTCCGCTTTCTGCAAGCCCTACCGCAAAAGTTATAGAATGTTGTTCTGCAATTCCGACATCAAAAAATCTGTCTTTAAAAATTTTCGCGTATTCTGTAAGTCCCGTTCCCGATTCCATAGCAGCCGTTATTGCCACAATATTTTTATTTTCTTTAGCCGCTTTGATTATACTCTCTCCCGCAAGAAAAGAAAAAGTTTTATTTGAAGATTTTGATTTTAACTCTCCCGTTTCAATATCAAAAGGAGCTATTCCATGAAATTTAGCGGGATTTTTTTCGGCGATTTCGTATCCTTTTCCTTTAATCGTATTTACTTGAATTAATCTCGCGCCTTTTATTTGTTTTATTTTTTCAAAAGTTGAAATTAACTCTTCGTAATTATGCCCATCAACGGGACCAAAATATTTAAATCCCAATTCTCTAAAAGCTATTCCAGGAGCTACAAAACTTCTAATAGCACCTTTTCCTCTGTCTATTATTTCGTTTGCAATATCGCCAAAAGGCAATGTTGAAACTAAATCTTTAATTTTATAAGAAGCCTCTTGAATTAAATCATCGTTTAATGTGGCGTTTAAAAATTTTGAAATAGCGCCAATATTTTTTCCAATCGACATTTCATTGTTATTCAAAATTATAATCATATTCGTATTTGTATGAGCGATATTATTAATAGCCTCAAGCGCCATTCCGCCCGTCATAGCGCCATCTCCTATTATCGCTATAACCTCTCCGCTATCTAGCAAAATATTTTTAGCTTGAGCTACTCCATAAGCGAAAGAAAGCGAAGTTGAAGCATGTCCCGTCTCTTCAATATCATGTTCCGACTCGCATTTTTTAGGAAATCCAGAAATTCCGCCGTAAGCTCTTAATGTATGGAATTTGTCTTTTCTTCCCGTTAAAATTTTATGAGTATAAGTTTGATGCCCGACATCGAATATAAAAGCGTCTTTCGGGGAATCAAATAAATAATGAAGAACTATAGTTAAATCAACGACTCCCAAATTGCTGCCCAAATGCCCGCCCGTATTTGAAACCGTTTTAATTATAAAATCTCTTATTTCTTTAGCAAGTAAAGGAAGTTCTTCTTTTTTTAATTTCTTCAAATCCAAAAGACTATTTATATTTTCTATATACATATTTTTACAAATAAAATAACAATAAAATCTAACTTAATCTATGTATCAATTCCGCTATAACAAATATTAAAAAAATAAAACCTAAAAATAACCAAGATTTTATAGTTCTTCTTTTAGTTTCTCTTTTATTAAATTCTCTATTAAAAGGGTCGTTATTAGAAGTCATAAATAATTAAACCTTTTTCAAATATTTTTGAGTATCAACGGCAACGGCTGCTATTATTATAGCTCCTTTAATTATATATTGCATATAAGGCGAGATGCCGACAAATGACATACCATAATTTATAACCTGAAATATTAAAACGCCCGAAACTATTCCCAAAATAGAACCGATACCGCCCGAAAAAGAAACGCCTCCTACAACGCATGCGGCTATAGCGTCAAGTTCGTATCCGTTTCCTAAATTGTTTGTAGCCGAACCTACTCGCGCAACTTCCAAAGAGCCAGCTATTCCATATAATGCGCCAGCCATAGTATAGACAATCATTAAAGTTAAAGGAATATTAACGCCCGACACGGCGGCGGCTTCGGGATTTCCTCCGACTGCGAAAATATTTTTTCCTAATTTTGTTTTATTCCAAATAATATACATTATAAAAGTTATTATCACGGCAAATATTATTAAATAAGATATTGTAAAACTTCCGATTTTTATTCCGCCTTGAGCCAAATTTGTAAATCTTGGGTCTAATCCGCCAATAGGTTGCGCGCCATAAGGCGGTCTATCAAAATAAGTGCTTGTCACTCCGTAAAGTATTAATTGCATTCCCAAAGTTGCAATAAAAGGCGTAACATACAATTTTGAAATTATTATTCCGTTTATAAGTCCGAAAACCATAAGTATAACCATAACCAAAAGTATTGGAAGAATAACGGGAAGCAATGGCAAATTAGGATACATTCTTGTAGGATTATCAAGCGATTGAAGTAAAGACGCGCTCACTACGGCTGCGAGTCCAACCGCCCTACCTGCTCCAAGGTCGTTTCCTTGTGTAACGAGCAAAGTTCCAATTCCAACAGCGATAATCATACGAGTTGAGGCTTGAGCGAATATATTTAAAAAATTGCTTAACCTAAAAAATGAAGGTTCTTTAATTATAATACCGATTAATATTATAAGAAGCGCTGCAAATATAGCGTTATTCAATATAAAAGATTTAATTGTTTTAAGATTAGATTTTTCTTCAGACATAATTTTTTCCTTTTAATTTTATTTTATTATATTTAATATTATAAATATTTGGCGGATAATGCCATTATTTCTTCTTGATTAGTATCTTTCGTTTCTACTATTCCCGCAACCTTTCCATTACTCATAACCATAATTCTATCGGTTATTCCAAGTAATTCGGGCATTTCAGAACTAACCATAATAATAGTTTTTCCTTCCGTAGCCAAATCTATAATTAATTTATAAATATCGTATTTAGCGCCGACATCTATTCCGCGCGTAGGTTCGTCAAGCATTAAAATATCGGGAGCGCTTAAAAGCCATCTTCCAAGTATAACTTTCTGTTGATTTCCGCCTGATAAAGATTGAATAGGCGTTTTTTCAGAAGGAGTTTTTACCTGCATGCTGTCGATTACCCACATTGTGTCTTCATGCATTTTTCTATTATTTAGAAATCCAAAATTTCCTTTATAATTATCAATATTCGCTATTATAGAATTAAAATTAATAGAAAGCATAGCAAATATTCCCGTTTGTCTTCTCTCTTCTGTAACAAGCGCGAAACCATGCTTTATTGCCTTTCTCGTGCTGTTATTTTTTATAATCATATCTCTTTTAAATATCTGTCCGCTCGATAAAGTCCTCATTCCAAAAATGCTTTCAAGTATTTCGGTTCTTTTAGCTCCGACTAATCCCGCTATTCCGAATATTTCGCCTTTTCTAACATTAAAATTAACATCGGTTAAAGAAGGCTGATAATAAGCGGTAAAATCTTTAATTGCCAATATATCTTCCGAAGGAGTATTAGTTTTTGGAGGAAATCTATTCGTTAAATCTCGTCCAACCATTTGTTTAATTATAATATCCGTAGTTAAATCTTTTGACGGAGTAGTAGCGACATATTTTCCATCTCGCATTATTGTCACTTCATCCGATATTTGAAGTATCTCTTCCATTTTATGAGAGATATAAATCATTCCCACGCCCCTACTCTGAAGTTTTCTTATAATTTTAAATAATTTTGCAACTTCTTTTTCGGTTAAAGAACTTGTAGGTTCGTCAAGCACCAATACTTTAGAATTGTAGGAAACCGCTTTTGCTATTTCAACCATTTGCATTTCGGATACAGACAAAGTATTAACTTTAGTTTTAGGATTTAACGGAATTTCCAAATCGTCAAAAATTGCTTTTGTATCGTCAAACATTTTCTTTTCATCGACTATGCCAAATTTAGTAGGATATTTTCCAAGCCAAATATTATCGGCAACGCTTCTCTGTCTAACTTGATTTAATTCTTGATGCACCATAGCAACGCCGTTATTTAAAGCCTGTTTCGGAGATGTAAAATTAACCTCTTTTCCGTCTAAAAATATTTCGCCTTTGTCTTTATGATATATTCCAAATAAACATTTCATTAAAGTGGATTTTCCAGCGCCATTTTCACCCATAAGAGCTACAACCTCGCCCTCTTTCACAGTTAATTGAGCGTTATCCAAAGCCTGAACGCCTGGAAAATATTTAGAAATGTTTTTCATTTCAAGAATTACTTTCTTTTCATCGCCCATAATTTTATTATTCCTTAAATTATAAAATCAAAATAAAATACGGGGATATTAGAATTAATACCCCCGATTTATTATGAGAATTATTTATATGTATCTTCCGCAACTTGTATATTGTCTAAAGTTATAGGAACATAAGGAACTCTAACCGCTTTAACATCGTCTAATGTCCATTGTGTGCCTTCCAAAGGTCCTTTTCCATTGGCTACATTCAATGACAAATCTACAACGGCTTTAGCCTGATTCAAAGAGTCCTGCAGAACAGTGCCTACAATCGTTCCCTTTTTAATTTCGTTTAGCATATCGGGAATAGCGTCAACTCCGACTATTGGAATAAATTTACTATTATCGCCTTGATTATATCCTAAAGACTGAACGGATTGCAAAGCGCCCAAAGCCATAGAATCATTATTTGAGAATATAAATTCTATTTTGTCGCCATGTTTTTGTATCCAAGCGTCAACTATATCTTTTGCTCTTGCCGTATCCCAATTAGCGTTTAACTCTTCCAATTTTTGAACTTTGATTCCGTTTTCGGTTATATATTTCGTTACATGAGTCGTTCTAGCTTCTGCATCGGGATGTCCTGGTTCGCCTTTTATTAAAACATACTGTATAACGCCATCGCCATTTTTATCCCAAGAAGGATTTGCCTTCCAAGTTTTTACGACAATTTCGCCTTGCATATCTCCAGACTCTTCGCTCTTTGTTCCGACATACCAAGCTTTATCATAGCTTGCCATAGCTTGAGGACTTGCTTCTTTATTAAAGAAAACTACGGGAATGTCTTTTGCTTTCGCTTTATCAATTATAGTTTGAGCCGCTTGAGGGTCGACTAAATTGATAGCCAAAGCGTTAGCCTCTCTGTTTAGCATAACATCGACTTGGTCATTTTGTTGAGCTTGATTATTTTGAGAATCGTTCATTATTAATTGAGCTTTTCCCGAAATAAGACTTTCGATATTTCTTCTAACGAAAGACATAAAATTATCGTCATACCTATAAATAGTTACTCCGATAGTTGGCGCATCCGCGCTGGCTTTTGAGCCGCTTTTCTCTCCGCATGAAACCATCAATACGGCTGATATTATAAGCATAGCGCTTATAACAAAAATTAAGTTTTTTCTCATGATTAAAAAATCTCCTTAATTAAATTTAATTAATATTCTATTATTAAGTATATACATTTTTATTTTTAAATCAAGTCTTTTAAAATATAAATCGCTTATAATTTTAAAAAGTATTTCTATATATAGTAAAATAATCAATTATAAGCTTCTAAAGCGTCATTTATATTATCTTTAGTAATCGCTTTATAAGGAACTCTAACCGCTTTAACTTCGTCAAGTTTATAATCCGTTCCGTCCAAAACATCTTTTCCCGAAGCGACATTTAAAATCATATCGACAACCGCTCTCGCTTGGTCTTTAGGACTTTGCAAAACCGTGCCTACAATAGAACCTTTTCTTATCTCTTCAATAACTTCAGGTATAGCGTCAACTCCGACAATAGGAATATATTTATTTTCATCTCCGATATTATAGCCTTGAGCTTGAATCGATTTTAAAGCGCCTAAAGCCATAGAATCGTTATTTGAAAATATAAACTCTATACTATCGCCATATTTTTTTATCCAAGTGTTCGCTATATTTTGCGCCTGAAGAATATCCCAATTTGCCGTTTGTTCGTCAAGCTCTTCTAAAATTATTCCATTATCGATTAATACAGCTTTTATTCTTTCCGTTCTGCCTTCCGTATCTGGATGTCCCGCGAGTCCTTTTAATAGAAGATATTGAATTTTTCCGTCATTATTTTTATCCCATTTTGAATTTGATTTCCAAGCATTTAAAACCATTTCTCCTTGAATATCGCCCGATTCTCTGCTTTTAGTTCCAACATACCAAACTCTATCATAGCTCATAATATGTTCTAATCGAGGTTCTATATTAAAAAATACTACGGGAATTCCCGCTTTTTTTGCCTTATCAATAACCATATTAGCGGACATTGGGTCAACTAAATTAATAGCCAAAGCGTCAACTTTTCTTTGAATTGCTGCGTCTATTTGGTCATACTGTTTAGCCTGGTCGTTTTCAGAATCGTTCACAATAAAAGAAGCTTTGTCTTTTAGCATAGATTCTATATTTCTTCGCATAAAAGACAAAAAATTATCGCTATAGCTATAAATTGTTATTCCAAGTTTTATTTGTTTTTCCGCTTTGCTTTCTTCTTTAGAACATCCGACAAATAAAGCCAAAACCGTTATAAAAATCATTGAAGTGAATATAGTAAATTTTTTTAACATATAATTTCTCCTAAATTTAATTTATATTCAAATTATAGTTTAATAGATTTTAATGTCAATATTAATAATAAACTACCAGGTTTCTTTTATTTTATTTAAAATGCCTTCGGTTAATTTAATCGTTCTAACATCGTCTTCTATCGAAACTAATTTTTTATCTTTTCCTAATATGCAATTTGCAAAATGTTCGTCTTCCAATTTGAGCGGATTATCTCTATGAATAAATACTCTTTCTATTATAGATTCTTGAGTATAATTTATTCCAATAGAAGTTTTTATTTTACTTTGACTCGCCGCTTGTCTATGTATCGTTATATCTTGCGTTGCATAATCCAATATAAAATACGCTTCTTCAGAGCTAATTGATAAAGTTCTTATTTTTTCTTGCGTCACTCTGCTTGCGCTTATCGTGGCTATAGTATTTCCTTCAAATTCTAATAACGCGCTTGCAATATCTTCGTTATTTGTTTTTATTCTTTTTCCGCTTGCAGAAAATCTTATAAGAGGTTTTTTAACTAAAGAAGTTACTATATCCAAATCATGAATCATAATATCGAAAACGACTCCGACATCGGTTATTCTCGGAGTGAAAGGCGCTAATCTTCTCGCTTCTATTAAATAAGGATTTTCTATTATATGATGCAATTCTTGAACAGCTCCGTTAAATCTTTCTACATGTCCGACTTGAAATATAATATTTTTTTCTTTTACCATTATCTCCAATTCTTCCGCTTGAATAAAATTTTCAGTCATAGGTTTTTCAACTAAAACATGCTTGCATTTTTGAATCGACTTTTTAGCTATATCGAAATGAAATTTTGTAGGACTCGCTATTATAACCGCATCGCATTTGTCAATCGCTTCCTCCAAACTACCAAATTTATTTATATTATATTTGCTTGAAATTTCGTTTAAATGTTTTTCGTCCGAATCGTAAATACCGCTTAAATTAATTGAATTTATTTGATTTATAACATTAAGATGGAATTGTCCCATTCTTCCAATTCCAATAAGACTTATATTAACTTTTTCCATAAATAAAAATTCCTAATTTTTTATTATTTAATTTTTATACAAAACGATTATAATTAATAATTTGATAAACTTCAATAGTTTTATTAATATAATTATGAATTATTTAAAAAATATATAAATAAAATACTTAATTTTTAAATTAAAATTGCTTGCAAAATTATATATTTTCAAAATTTATATTTTAAAATAATTAAAAGATAAACTAAATTTAAAATGTATAATTATAATATTTTATAATATTGACAACGAAATAATTATTTATATAATATATAATATATAATATAAACTAAATAATAGAGGATATTAATATGTCAAGCATAACTTTTGAACATATAAGAAAAGTTTACGATAACAATGTGGAAGTCGTAAAAGATTTTAACTTAAAAATTGAAGATAAGGAATTTGTTATTTTAGTCGGACCTTCGGGTTGCGGAAAATCTACAACTTTAAGAATGATTGCTGGACTTGAAGAGATAACTGACGGCAAACTTTCTATTGGCGAAAAAGTGGTTAATGATATCGCTCCAAAAGATAGAGATATAGCTATGGTTTTTCAAAATTACGCTTTATATCCGCATATGTCGGTATTTAAAAATATGGCTTTCGGATTAGAACTCAGAAAAACTCCAAAAGACGAAATTAAAAAAAGAGTCGAATGGGCTGCAAATGTTTTAGATATCGCCCATCTTCTTGACAGAAAACCAAAAGCTTTATCGGGCGGACAAAGACAGAGAGTAGCGCTTGGCAGAGCTATGGTTAGAAATCCTTCGGTATTTTTGCTTGACGAACCGCTTTCAAATCTTGATGCAAAATTAAGAATACAAATGAGAACGGAACTTATTAAACTTCATAAACAGCTTGAAACAACTTTTGTATATGTTACCCATGATCAAGTTGAAGCTATGACTATGGGAACGAGAATAGTCGTTATGAAAGACGGAAATATAATGCAAGTCGATGACGCTAAAACTCTATATAATCATCCTAATAATCTTTTTGTTGCGGGATTTATAGGCGCTCCTCAAATGAATTTTATAAACGCTAAATTGGAAAAATCTAGCGAAAAATGGATAGCGGAATTTGAAAAATATAAATTAGAACTTTCAAATAATATAAGCTATAAAATAAATGATTCTTACAACGGAAAAGAAGTTATTATTGGAATAAGACCCGAAAATATTTTACTTCATAAAGAAAAAATAAGCGAAAGTTATATAGAAGCTATAATTGATGTAATTGAAATGGTAGGTTCTGAAAGTTATTTATATTCAAATATAGGCGAAACTCAAATTACGATAAGAATAAACTCAAATGACGATTTCAAAAGAGACGAAAAAGTTTATATGGAATTAGATATGAATAAAATGCATATATTTGACAAAGAAACTGAAGAAAATATTTTATAATAATTGAAAACAATATAAAAAAATAGGAATGCATAACAACTATGCATTCCTATTAAATAATATAAATTACCGCTTGCTATTCTTACTATTTTAATTTGGGCCAAAAAGATTTATTAGCTTCTATTAATTCGTCCAATATCTTTTTAGCGACTTCCACGCTTGGAATTGTTTTAGACATAGATAAAGCCTGCCACATTTTAAGATACGAGCCTTCTATCCAAGCGTCAACAACTAATTTTTCAACCGCAACTTGTTGTTCCATTAATCCTTTATTAAATCTTGGTATCTCTCCCATAACCAAAGGCTCTGGACCTTCAGAACCGACTATACAAGGAATTTCAACCATAGCCGTTGGGTCAAAATTTATTATAGAACCGTTATTTTGAACTATAAGAAGCATTCTTTCGTTTGTGTTATTACTTATAGCGCATGCCAAATCTACTATATAAGTCGCATGTCCTCCTACTTCAAAAATAGAATCTTTAGCCGTTCCATCTTTTGTTATTCTTCTGCATTCGCCGAAAACTCTTTTTTCTCTTCCGTCTCTAACCATGTCAGTTCTAGTATATTTTATATCCGAATGACTAACTACATAATCGGGAAATAGATAATATTTAAAATAAGTATTTGGCATAAAATCTGGCGAAATAGTCCAAGTGTCTTTAGCTTTTTCGTAAGTTGAACGCCAATCTTCATCCATATGAGCAGCGTCCAAATTAGGATGCAAATAACCATGTTTTGAAACATGCTCTTTTAAAGTCGGCATCAAATCTTTTCCCGTGCTTTTTTCTCTTATGCTCGTCCACCATCCAAAGTGATTTAATCCGAAATATCTAACTTGCATTTCTTTTCTGGATTTTAATCCGCATATAACCGCCATATAATCTTCTATTCCTACGGGCATATCGCAAATATTTAAAACTTTTGAATTTGGCTTTAATCTTCTGCAAGCTTCCGCAACTATAGCTGCAGGGTTAGAATAATTAAGCATCCAAGCATCGGGAGAATATTTTTCCATAAAGTCTATAAGTTCCAAAACTCCGCCTATAGAACGCATACCGTAAGCCATTCCTCCAGCTCCGCATGTTTCTTGTCCAACGCATCCGTATTTCAAAGGAATTTTTTCGTCAAGCGAACGCATTTCGTATTTTCCTACTCTTATATGAGCCATAACGAAATCGACTCCTGTGAATGCTTCTTTAGGGTCGGTAGTAAAACTAAATTTTATATGCGGCGCTCTTTCTTTCATTATGATAGCGCATGCGTTTCCGACAATCGCCTGTCTTTCCGCGTCATTGTCATACAATTTTAACTCGGATAAAGGAAATCTTTCCTCTTCGCTTAAAAGCATTAAAAGTATTTCGGGAGTAAATGTGCTTCCTCCTCCCGCTATAACAACCGAATGTTTCTTCATTTTTTATACTCCTTAATTTAATTTATTTTTTATTTTATAAAATTTAAAAACTATTCGTTATTTTTTTCATTCAATAATTGTTCAAATTTAGTTCTCACCTGCGGAACAGAAAGCCCGACAATAATCTGAATCAAATTGCCTTTTTTCATTATGCCATGCGCTCCGCCTTCTTTAAATACTTCCGCATCTTTAACTATTTCCATATCTTTTACGGTTACTCTTAATCTCGTGGCGCAGTTTGTAACATCGGCTATATTTTCAATTCCTCCCAAAGCTTCCAAATACGCTTTAGCCTGCTCTTCAAAGCCTAATTTCTTATTTTTTTCTTTTTCTTTATAATCGGATTTTCTATATAATTTTGTTTGAGCGCCTCCTCTTCCTGGAGTTGATATATTAAATTTGAGTATTAAAAATCTGAATACTAAAAACCATATTCCCGTAAATATCAATCCTATTATTATATTGGCTATAACTACGGAAGCATGATTTTTTAAGTCGAATATCCAATTTTGAGTTATAAATTGTATCAAACCAGCTCCAAAATTTCCCGATACTCCTCCTATTTCAAATAAAGCCGTAGACAAAGAAGCGGCAAGTATAGAATGAACAAAAAACAAGAAAGGCGATATAAATAAAAAAGTAAATTCTAAAGGCTCTGTTATTCCTACTAAAATTGAAGTTAGGGTGACGGGAATAAGTAAAGCTGCCATTTTCTTTCTGTTTTCTTTATCGGAACAAAAATATATAGCCAAAGCTAAACCAGGCGCTCCAAATACTTTAGATTGTCCATGCAATGCAAAAGCTCCTTGAGGAAAAATCTGTTTTAGAGGCTCTATCATATTTGAAAATTCCGAAACATGTGACGCCCAATAAGACTCTATTCCTCCAGGAACTACCGCGGGACCGTAAATAAAAGGACCGTATATAAAATGATGCAAACCCGTAGGTATTAATAATCTTTCTAAAAAAGTATATATAAAAACTCCTACTCCGCCAGAACTTGCTAAAAATCCTTGCATAGAATTTATTAAAGATTGTATTTTTGGCCAGATTAAGCATGTTAACAAAGCTAAAATTAACATGCATCCAAAACCGATTATATGAACGAAAGAAGTCCCTTGAAAAATTCCCAAATAATCGGGTAATTTTGTTTCATAAAATCTATTATGTAGTAGCGTCATAGTTAATCCTACTAAAATCGCTCCAATTATATTAGTGTCCAAAGTTTTAATGCCCGCTATTAAAGCCAAACCACTCGTTCCTCCGACATCTTGAGTAAAATCTACTCCGAAATAAGAACCGTAAAAACCAAGTATAGAGGCTATAAAATAATTAAACGATAAATAACATATTAAAGTAGCCAATATGCATCTTTCTGGAGCAATTTTTGAAAGTCCGATAGGTATTCCTAAACAGAAAAACAGAGGCATATTTCTAAAAATAGTCCAAACCTCCTTCTTCTATTGTGGAAACCACTCTATAAAACAAACCTTCAGGATTCGCCAAATTACCTACAAAAGTTTTATCTTTAAAAATAATGGTTAGTCCTACTACTATACCCGAAAAAGAAAATAGTAGAACGGGAACGAACATAGCCGCTCCAAATCTTTGAAATTTTTCTCTTAAGTTTATTTGTAATCCCATAATATAAACCTCGATAATTTATTTAATATTAAAAAATGATATTTTAATCTATATATAAATATGTTTCCGTATGTTTGAAGAATAAACATAATCCTTGAGAATCTAAAAATCGAAATAGAAAAAATAATTAAAATATAAAATATATACTTATTGTATTGTATTGTATTGTATTGTATTGTATTGTATTGTATTGTATTGTATTG
>OIYR01001146.1_pt1 | contig 13860 bp, 13 predicted proteins | sample 1588221 | NCBI WGS metagenome assembly OIYR01 (sample SAMN03283292) | human gut metagenome | biome: human-associated habitat; material: feces | host: Homo sapiens | place: Peru | collected 2012 | reverse complement strand
TACCCGCTCCGCCGTCCCTCAAGAACATATTCAAGGAGATTGAGGATGACCTCGGGATCAGGATGAGCGGCCGTCCGAACCTTGAGAACTGGGCGCGTCAAGGGGTACTTCTTCTGAACTCGATCCTGACTGTACGTTCAGGTGAGGCGGCTTCGCACAGCGGGATAGGCTGGCAGCAGTTTACCGATGCCGTTATCCGTTATATCTCTGATAATTGCAACGGAGTCGTATTCCTCCTGTGGGGCAATTACGCCAGAAGCAAGAAGGAACTCATCGACACCTCACGGCACTATGTGCTGGAGGCGGCGCATCCGTCTCCTTTGGCACGCGGAGCCTTTTTCGGGTGTCGCCATTTCTCCAGGACGAACGAGATCCTTGCCAGTGAGGGCAAGACTCCGATAAACTGGCAACTGTAATCCGGCTTTTTGGCCATCATATTCAAAGAATTTATAATGAATCGCATAGCATTGTTCCCGGGGTCCTTCGACCCGTTCACGTCAGGCCATCTGAATATCCTGACAAGGGCCTTGACCATCTTCGATGAGGTCATAGTGGCCGTGGGAATCAATCAGGACAAGCGTGGCTTCTTTTCGATGGAGCAGCGCGAGGACATCATCCGTCAGGCGACCCGTGGAATGGAAGGGGTCCGGATCATTCACTATGAGGGACTTACCATCGACATCTGCCGTGAGCTCGGAGTCCGCCACATTGTCAGGGGAGTCAGGAATATGACAGACTTCGACAACGAGCAGGCGATCGCTGACGCGAACCGTCATCTGGCTCCGGAGGTGGACACCATCATCATCCCTACCGCTCAGGAATATTCACATATATCGTCTTCGGCTGTGAGGGATGTGGTGCGCCATCACGGCGATCTGTCGCAGTTTATCCCTGAAGGGGTTGTGTTGCCGGAGGTCAGATGAGTCGCCGCGCGGTCATATTCATTCTTTGGCTTTTGCTGCCGTTTTGCTGCTTTGCGCAGGTTGATTCAACCCGTCTGGCGGAGCTTGACAAGCGTTTGGATAAATATTTTCAAATCCTTGAGCCAGAGAATGTTGATGTCAAGTCCCGTGAATGCGACCTTCTGATTGATTCGGCCAAGGATTCGCTTCTGCGCCAGCACATCGCCCTCAAGGCCTACGAGCACTACCTTAACTCGACCCTTATGGGAGACGAAGGCGTGGCGGTTCATCTCACTGACACTTGGTTCGCTTCCGGACGCGTCAGTATGGGCGGGGAAGAGGTCCTTTTCAACGCCAGGATATTCGCTGACTTCAATCGTCAGTCGCTTCTTGGGAAACCGGCTTCTTCGTTTGCGATGGAGAGCTTTGAGGGGGATTCCGTCTTGTTCGGAGGCCGCTCGGACCGCTACCGTGTGCTGCTTTTTTATGACACCGACTGCGCCAAATGCAAGCTGGAGCTGATGCGGCTCCGTCCACTGCTGGATTCCCGGGACTGGCCTGTCGATCTTTATGCGGTTTACACCGGCTGCGATAAGGAAAGCTGGGGAAGGTGGCTCTCTGAGCGAATGAATATCAACGCTCCGCGCACCAGGATATTCAACCTTTGGGATCCGGAGGTCAAGTCTGACTACCAGATGAAATACGGTGTCTTGCAGACCCCGAGGATGTTCCTGATCGACAAAGAAGGAACTATCATCGGCCGTGGGCTTGACAGCGATGCCCTTGAGCGCCTTCTCGACATCGTCCTCCCCGGCTTTGTGGACTATGAATATGGCAGTGCCGCCTCCGCCGCTCTGATGGATGACCTGTTCGCATCGTACGATGATCCGGTTTCGGATTCGTTGTCGCATAGAGGCTCAGATTCATCGCGGAAGCATCCCGACCGGTCGCCGAGCCCGTCGAGACGATGTCATCGTGTGTCCGGTTGGTTCGGCAGGCTCACCAACCAAAGATGCCGTGATCGGAATTCTTCCGACTGGTCGCCGTGCCCGTCGGAGTGCCCGGCCCCCACCCGAATCCTGTCGATGGCAAAAGCCCTGGAATCAAGCACCTTGGCCAAGTCGGACACCCTCTCCTTCAAGCACCTCGAAGGCGATCTTCTCTACTGGCTTACCTCTCGCCGCGATGAACTCAGCAAGGAAGGCGCCCTCCCTTTCATCAATGAATATATCCTCTCCCGTCCCGGAATCTGGAACACGCAAGACGACACCCTCAAGGTCGTAGGCCTTGCCCGTATGATGAAAGACCTCCTTTCCCGCACCCCCGTCGGCTCGAAACTCCCGAAGGCAAAGGACCTCATTTCCAAGAGTTCTTCGGCTGAATCTCAGTCAGACACCACCGTCTGGCCGGACCGTATTCAGGAACAGGATGAAGTTAACAACCGTAACCAAGCGTCCGATCGTTCTCTGGAACAGGTCGACGTAAGCGATAAGGCACACGGTGACCATACCTTAATCCAACCTCGGAATGATGCCAACGCCCTTTTCCTCCGTGACTGGACGAGGAAATGGAACCGCCTGCGCAGAAAAGGCGGCTACATAGTCTTCCACACCGAAGGCTGCCCGGTCTGCAAGGCCGAACTCTCCGCCGCCGACTCCCTTGGCCTGAGAACCCTGGACGTGAACGTAGATGAGATTATGGTCACCAATCCCGCCCTCGCCAAGTCCCTCCTCGACACCTTCGACCTCTCCTCGATGCCATTGATCCTTCAGGTAGGCCGTCACGGCATCATCTTCCGCCGCTACCTCTCTTTTATCCCATAGTCACCTCAGTCGGCTCAAGGAACGAAAAACAGGTTTGGATACAGGCACGCCCCTGTCACTTGTAAGATTTCCACAGATCGTGCTGTGGAGGCCAATGATTTTGTAATCAGAGTTTTGTCATAGTCTCCTCCTGCCCGATAAGGGTATAAGGAAGGATGCTTAATTTTGTGGGAGTCATAATGTTATCCTCCACGTGCAAAAATGTTTGTCGTTTGGACGTATAATGCTTATCTTAGCGACAGCCTTGAATATGTCCTCCATAAGAGGCGGAATCAGGAGGCGATCAGGACCCTTTCTGATTCGAAGGCTAAACACATAATGAACGGTAACAACTTAAACATTAGACTATGACCACAAAAAAGCGTAAGATCATCCCAAGGGGTGTAGTGGTTCACGTATTCCAGAGGGCAAGCCACGGTTTCGTGGTGTTCTACAATTCCAAAGACTCTCTGGTGTTTTTCACAATCTTCTGTGTACTTGCTGTAAGACACAACGTTCGGGTACTCGGCCTGTGCATAATGCACAATCATATTCACATCCTGTTGGAAGATGTCACTTCCGACGAGGTTGCGAATTTTATGCGGAATCTTAACTCTTGGTTTACAAAGGTTTATAATTTTCGATACGGCTTGTCTGGGAATCTGTCCGACACTTATGGCTTGTCTGTCAAGAAAGATGACAAGGCTGTCAGGACGGCTCTGGCCTACGTCAACAACAACCCGGTTGAAAGCCGGATGTGCCATCGCGCGGAAGAATGGCGATGGAACTTTATCGCTTATGCTGGTTCCAAACATCCATATTCAGAGAAAGTCGCGTTGTCACGAGCTTCCGCCGGACTGAGGAGATCCATCAAGAAGGTTGAATATTTCCGGGCTGCAGGGAAGCCGTTGCTCTACGAGAGGCTTGATGAGCTCTTTGATCCGCTGAGGGGCAAGGAGAAACGCCAGCTGATCGAATTCATTGTCCAGAAATATTCCTGCATCGACTTCAGCCGTGCTGTCAGCTTTTACGGCAGTTATGAAAAGATGATTGGCGCGTTCTCGTTCAACACAGGTTCTGAATATGACCTCGATGAGCCTTTTGACCCGAAATCCGGACAGGCCTACAGTAAGATGACACGTTACCTTGCTGACGACAAGCGCTTCAAGGATATTGGCGACATATTTCGTGGACCGTTTGAGATCCGTTTTGAATATTTCGGTGAACTGGTCAACCGTTGCCTTGTATCTCCGGCCCACGCAAAGAAATTTCTGCACGTACGTGATGCTGTCGTGGAGGATAAATCGTTGATATTCAAAGAATAACCACATTGTCCTCCTCGCCTGATCGGATAGGAAGATGGTAATTTATTGAATTGATAATAAGCATTTTACCCTCCACGCTGCCAGCTGACATATTTTGAGTTTTCGTTGCCGTTGAGTATGCGATACTGTGGGCTTGCTGAAGTGTGATGCGATATTAATGCGTTTAAATTGAAGTGTTTTGCGGTGTCGAGGAATGGAATGGTTGTTTATGTTACGCGTCCCTGCTCCGGCGGGGAATGATGGACATTCACCCGGATAGGGCGCGAAGCGTAAGTCCGTCATTCCCGCCGGAGCAGGGACGCCTAAATCCGAAATCTAACCGATAACTTTACGCAGCACCCGAGTCAGCTGATCTGAGCACGAGGTCCCGCGCCCGTGGCAATTGACTCCCGACAGGATCTCGACCGCCTTGCCGGCCTCCATCCCCTCCAGAAGCCTCCCGATCGCCTGAAGGTTCCCGTCACAACCTTTGATGTACCTTAAATTGTGGATCTTCCCCTCAATAAGGTCAAAGTCAATCTGAGCCGAGCACACGATCGCGCTCGGAACCGCCGTGATGTGCCTGACACCATCGGTCGTTTTGTCAGACAGGATTTTGAAATCGTCACCTATAGTCATTGTAGTAATTGTTAAACGTTTAAACAAACAAAAATATAAATTTTTTGTCAAAAATAGCGTAACTTTGCACGGCATTTGAAGAGAACCAATGTCGGAAAAACGGATAATTAATTTCTAAATTCATAGAATTATGGTATCATACAAAGATCTTGGCCTGGTCAACACCAGAGAGATGTTCGCAAAGGCCGTGAAGGGTGGCTACGCTATCCCTGCCTTCAACTTCAACAATATGGAGCAGCTTCAGGCTATCATCCAGGCTTCAGCCGAGGAGAAGTCACCGGTTATCCTTCAGGTTTCCAAGGGAGCCCGCAACTACGCTAACCAGACCCTTCTCCGTTATATGGCCGAAGGCGCTGTTCAGTATGCCAAGGAACTCGGTTGGGAGCATCCTCAGATCGTTCTTCACCTTGACCACGGCGACAGCTTCGAGCTTTGCAAGAGCTGCGTTGACATGGGATTCTCTTCAGTGATGATCGACGGTTCCGCCCTTCCTTACGAGGAGAACATCGCCCTCACCAAGAAGGTTGTTGAGTACGCTCACAAGTATGACGTCACCGTTGAGGCCGAGCTTGGCGTTCTCGCCGGCGTTGAGGATGAGGTTGCCGCTGAGGAGTCTCACTACACAAAGCCAGAGGAGGTCATCGACTTCGCTACCCGCACAGGCTGCGACTCACTCGCCATCTCCATCGGTACCTCTCACGGTGCCTACAAGTTCAAGCCGGAGCAGTGCACAAGAGACCCTAAGACAGGCCGTCTCGTTCCACCTCCACTCGCTTTCGACGTTCTCCACGAGATCGAGAAGAAGCTCCCTGGATTCCCTATCGTACTCCACGGATCATCTTCAGTTCCTCAGGAATATGTCGATATCATCAACCAGTACGGTGGCAAGCTTCCTGACGCTGTAGGTATCCCTGAGGAGCAGCTTCGTGAGGCCGCCAAGAGCGCTGTCTGCAAGATCAACATCGACTCTGACTCCCGTCTCGCCATGACCGCCGCTGTCCGCAAGGTCTTCGCCGAGAAGCCAAGTGAGTTCGACCCAAGAAAGTACCTCGGACCAGCCCGCGACGAGATGAAGAAGCTCTACGAGCACAAGATCGTTGACGTTCTTGGTTCAAACGGCAAGGCTGAGTAATTTGTTTGTGGAGCGTAAGCTCTTGACAATCAGTTAGAAATATGATTCCCTCTGGTCGATTTCGACTGGAGGGAATTTGTTATATATTCATTTATAGTTATTTACTTATCACGGTGGAGCTGTGGTGGGTCACTTCGACAGGCTCAGTGACCGGAGCGACCGAAATTCGGTTCTCGAAACCGTCGGGACGCCCATAATCGGTTCATTGGGCAAAAAAAGGTGAGACAAAAAGGTTTGGGATTATCATTTTTATGCTTAATTTTACCGGAAATTTGAACCACATAATTGAGTATGCGTATCAAAAAGACGCCGATTGCGGTGATTTTGTTGCTTTTTGTAAGTCTGTCTGCGGGAGCGCAGGACGGTAACTTGGTGAATATCGGGCTTCAGGCCAGGGTGGATTACCAGCGGGAGTACCTGGGCGGGGATGCCGTCAAGGGCAACTGCGGCTTCAAGGGCAAGAATGTCAGCATCCTGATAAACGGAGAGTTCAACGAACATTTCTCCTACAACTACCGGCAGCGGCTCTACCGCGGCCACGGCAGTGAAAGTTTCTTCAACGCCACTGACTTCCTCTACCTCACTTATAGGCCGGACGAGCGTTGGAGCTTCTCCGGCGGCAAGCAGATTCTCCAGATCGGAGGGTATGAATATGACATCGCTCCTATCGACATCTACTTCTTTTCCGAATATTGCAGCAACATCTCCTGCTACCAGATGGGAGTCAACGCGGGATATTCATTTGGCGGAGGAACTGACCTGCTGCGGTTCCAGCTCTGCCAGAGTCCATTCCGGCGGGAGAACAGTGACATGTATGCCTACAACCTGATGTGGAACGGCTCCCATGGCTGTTTTGATTCCATCTGGTCACTGAATATGATTGAATATCTTCCCGGAAAGTTCATCAACTATCTCGCCCTCGGCAACCATTTCTCTTTAGGGAAGTTAACTGTGTTCGCAGACTTTATGAACCGGTCGCTCGTGGACAAGATGTCGTTCCTGAGGGACTTCACGCTCATCGGTAAGGTGGCATATTCATTCAATGACAAGTTGAATGTCTTTGGAAAGGCGAGCTTTGACCATAACGATCTTGACAGGGAAGGGGATTGGTGTGTCATGCCGGGCACATCGATGGGAAGAGTCGGCTGCGGTGTGGAATATTTCCCGCTTGCTGACAAGAGCATCCGCCTCCACGCCACATTCTGCCACTCATTCGGGGACAACGGCAACCCTGCCGGTGTCTTGCTTGACAACCAACAGATCGCCAGCGTCGGCCTCACATGGAGGATGAGCCTGCTCAAACGATAGTTTCTGAATATACCGCCTAACAAGCTTGTTATGAATAAGACCAAGAAAAAGTCTTCGAGCCCCGCCCTGAACGGGGTGATCTGTCTTGTCATCGTCATCGGTTTCTTTGCCTATCTGGGCATCTCGATGGGCATGGCCAACATGCTCAACACCGTGATGAAAACCGCACATGATCTTTTGATCAACACCGTGTTCTACCTGATGTCCATCTGTGTGCTGATGGGAGCGCTCAGCCGCCTGTTCGCCGAGTTCGGGGTTGTCTCCCTGCTGGAGAAACTGCTCCGACCGCTGATGAAGCCGCTGTTCAACCTTCCGGGAGTCGCCTCGCTGGGTGCCGTGATGACATTCCTGTCAGACAACCCGGCGATCATCTCGCTGTCAAAGGACAAGAGATTCAGCAAATATTTCAAGAAGTACCAGCTGATTTCCCTGACCAATTTCGGAACGGCGTTCGGAATGGGACTCATCGTGATCGTCTTTATGATGGGGCAGGGCTTCTTCAAGGAGTCTCTGATCGGCCTTTTCGGGGCGTTCTGCGGCTGCATCGTCTCCACAAGGCTTATGCAGAGATTCACGCTGAAAGCTTTCCCTCAGTACCTTACCGAGGAGGCTTGCGAAGGCATTGAGGAAGAGGAGGCCGAAGAAAAGGAAGAGGAGAAGAAGTCGCTTTTCACAAGGATTCTGGACTGCCTTCTGGACGGCGGCCGTTCGGGAGTCGAGGTCGGAATGTCCATCATTCCTGGTGTGCTCATAATATCCACATTCGTGATGATTCTGACTTTCGGCCCTTCTGCCTCAGGTGCTTACACGGGCGCGGCCTACGAGGGCGTGGAGATCCTGCCTTGGCTGGCCGACAAGATCGATTTCGTGTTCAAGGCTCTGTTCGGATTCAATGATCCGCACCTTGTAGCGTTCCCGATTACCTCTCTCGGAGCTGTCGGTGCGGCTCTCAGCCTCGTGCCTAATTTTGTGGCAAATGGTTGGGCCGATGGCAACGCCATCGCTGTCTTCACGGCCATCGGAATGTGCTGGAGCGGATTCCTCAGCACCCACACGGCCATGCTCGACTCGCTGGGCTACCGTGAATTGACCCCGAAAGCCATTCTGGCGCACACAATCGGAGGACTCGCCGCCGCTTTCGCGGCGCATTGGAGCTATGTGCTTGTGTCGCTGATTTAGGAGCTGTTTTGATTTGTTTCTGCCATTGGTGCGCTTCGGCGCTTTGACAAGCTCGGCGACCGGAGCGCTTCATTACGACTCCGTTATTTTCCCAGATTGAACGAGATGCCGAAGTTGATGTCTGCGTTCAGCCTCTCGTAAGGGTAGAGCAGCGAACCGTTTGCCTTAGCCAACTTGAAGTTGAGATGATCGGAGCCGACGAACATGCTGAATCCGCTCGTATGGAATCCGATTACGGCACCAATTGTCGAGCCGAACTTTGACACTGCGTAGTTCACTCCACAGCTGAACCATCTGGCCGGCTTGAGGTTGGCGAACAGACGCGCCTCCGTCCATGTGTAGCCTCCATTGATGTGGGTTGAGCTGAGGACACCCGCGGTCAAATCCCTGTAGAACGGCATGGAATATTCAACTCCTGCATTGATCGTGGCGGAGATCATTCCCCCGTTCGTGCCGTCTTTCTCCGTCCTCCTGAAATCGAACATGTCCATCATGTCATCTGTCAGGTCTTCGAACTGCTTCTTGAGCGAGTTCTCCTTGTCCCCGTCAAGCGCAACCTCATCGAACCCCTCGAAAGACCATCCTTTGCCGCTGGTCTGCGCGGAGATTGTGTTCTTCCATGACATGTAGCCCAGATCATTGACCGCGAAAGAGATTTTCAGACCGTCGATGACTTCCATCTCGGCTCCGAGATCGATGGCTGCGCCGAATCCGCTTATAAGAGAGCCATCTTCCGTGGCCTCGATGCTGTCGAAGTCAAGCAGATCCTTGTCCGACGGATCCGAGATCTCAGCCCCGCTTTCTCCCTTGGTCTTGATGTCCATGAAAGAGGAGGACTTCAATGTTCCCTGAGATTGGATCAACCATTTGTCTTCGTTCATCTGGATGCTCATCCTGTCGATATTGGCCTCGATGTTCGCTATTCCGACAAGGAATTTAACTCTGGCTCCCACATTCAGACGGTCGGAAACCTGACGGCTGTAGCCGAGGGCGAACTCCAGTCTGCTGTCAATCTTTGCGGAGATGTCTGAAATCTCGTATTGCTGGTATTTTCCTGCGTTCTTCATGAAGTCAAAAAGACCATAAGGCAGATTGACATCCGTTGTGGTCTTCATGCCGGCATCGAAGGTGAGGAAGGATTTCCGGCTTTTGATTCCGAGAGAGAAAAGGGAAATCCTGTTGTTCAGGTTGAGGCGGTTCTCGGGATCCAGTTTTCCGAGGAATTCATCCGCGCTGACGGAAGAATTCATGAAAGTGGTCAACTTGCCGTTGACAGGATAGAGGAAGGTGCTGACTCCCAGGTTGCTCTGCGTCTCCAGATTGAAGGCGCTGATGACCGGAACAGAAAAATAGCTTGTTCTGGAGGCAAAAGCCGGATTGAACTCGTGCCTGTGGTTATAGCCGTCGAGGAAGTACGCCGACCTGAATGATTGCTGGGCGAACGCGCTGCCTGCAGCTAAAACAGAGGCTGCCATAAGTATGATGATCTTTTTCATTTTCTCGTTTTGATTAGAATTCGGTGTTGATGGCACCTTTGATCTTTATCTTCATGTTCTCCAATTTGATGCTCTGCCTTTTGTTCAGGCAGACGCCTGAATGGTCATTGTCCGCTCCGGAGATTCTATTGTTCATCCTGATGCCGTCAAGTCTGCGCATGTCATCTCCTGATGAGGTCTTGAGGTTCAGCGTCATCGGGGTTTTGGACGGCTTGTCGACTGATCCTGATGAGACATTCCCCTCTATTGTGACGGTGATTTCAGGAATCACGTTGTCCTCCTTGTCAATGGCCGCGGCCGTCATCTCAATGCCAAAAGGTATCGTGTTCACGCAATCGAATGTCACGACCGCGCTGTTGATCTCATAGTCAACGTCTTCGGAATTGAAGATTTCGTTCCAACCGTCGTAGTCGCTGCAGTAGTCGATCCTCATGTCCTTTCCGAACGCAAGCGGGGCGATGATGCTGTAGCTGCAATAGAAATTGTAAGACTTGTCTGTCTGTACGGTGACGAACTCGTCGTCGGCCTTGACGTCGATGTTGGCTATCGAGATTCTCTCGGGCACGTTCTTCACGATGTCGGACAGATTTGAGACCTTGACATTCTGGTAGCCCGATGGCGCGCTCTCCCCAGTGCGGGACAGGTAAATCCTGGATGTCATTCCGGATTTCACGGTGATCTTGTCGGTGGCTCCGCCATTGTCACCGATATGGACGGTGTTCCTGGAAGCTCCCTTGTATGATTCGAGATCCGCGTTAAGGCTCATGGTCAAAGGACTGTCGTTGCCGAGAAACAGCATGATCTGCGGGTCGTACAGGTCAAGCACGGCCCCGTCTCCGTTGACAAAGTCTGGAAGTTTGCCGACATTGATGGCCTGAGGAGTGATGGCGACTTTAGGATCGACCTTGACTGTGACATCCTTGATGTCAAGAGAGTTGAGTTTGATGCCTATGGCGATGTGTACTTCCTCTGGAATGTCGCCGAATGTGTTTCCGAGATCATCGGTGAGCAGGCTCACCTCGAACCCGGTTAGTGTGATGTTGTCATTCAGCAGCATCTTGTGCCTGTCCCGGATGAAACCTTGCCCGGCAGGAATCTTTGTGAGATCTATTCCTGTGATGTCCAAAGAGACTTCACTCATGACCCGGCCCACCTCGACCTGTCCGAACCTGAGAGTGTTGCTCTCCTTGTCAAAGTCGCAGTCAATCTGACCTTTGGAAATGCCCGCGAATATCAGATAGTCAGGAAAGTCAACGGTGAGACCGGAGAGTGTGGCTTTTCCGGTGTTGGCGAGGAAGGTGACCTTGGCGACGGCGTTCCCGTGGATGTCTTTGACATCAGTGACCTCTTCAGGAATATCCTCGTCTATCTCCAGAGGGGTTGTGGACGCGTCGAAAGTTCTTTTCACTGTGAGGCCTTTTGGGACAGGCAGACCTGTGCCTGACAGTCCTGGGGCCAGCTCTTCCATTATGTCAGACCGTTTTATGAGTCCGAGATGTCCTCCATTGGCCATAATGTCGCCGGAGAATCTGAAGGAAGGTACCGTAAAGCTGGCCTCAGTGCGGTTGCCCATGAAAGTCAGGACGTAGTTGTCATTGATGTCCAAAAACAGGACATCTGATTCGTCGCCGTCAAGATTCAGAAGATCCGTTACGAAGATTGTCTCCGAGTTGCCTATCGGGGCGCTGATTTCCCCGTCGATGCAAATTGTCTTGTCTATGTCCTTTGTCAGGTCGTAGTCTTCATTGACGCAGGAATTGAATGTGGCAGGGAGCGTTAGTGTCAATGCCACGAATAGTGCGGTTCTGGTTCTGAAAGACATAAATAATCTGTTTTCAACAAAAAATGATAGAATTTTCACAAAGTTATGCAAAAACGGATGATATTCAAGGCGAACTGTGTGAAAAATAACTATTTTTGCAGCCCATGGACATAATCGGTATAATTGAGGTTTTCGCTCTTGTGACGGGCGTGCCTTACATCGTTCTGGAGGTTCTCCAGAAGAACGGCATGTGGTATTTCGGGATAGCCACAGGCCTTGCGTGCGCATATTCATTCGCCATCCAGCATGTCTGGTCCAACATGTCGCTGAACATTTATTATGTGGTGATGTCAGTCTGGGGGCTTTACCAATGGCGGAAGGACAGCAGACTTCTGGAGGGTGACGGCGGCGGGCAAGATCCCGCTGTCCATCTTGGCAGGATGGACGGAAGGACTGCATTGTGGAGCGCAGTGACCTTCATTGCCGGCACGCCTCTGCTTGTCTGGCTGCTTCATGCGTTGGGCGGCTCAAGCACTTGGTTGGACGCCGCTTCCGCGATGATGTCCGTTGTGGCCACCTATTGGCTGGGAAGATCCATCCCGTACCACTGGCTCATCTGGATCGTCGCTGACATCATCCTGGTGGTAATGTGCTTCATGGAGGGGCAGTACTGGCTGACTCTGCTTTATGTCGCCTATGTGGCCGCGGCTGCCTACGGCCTGTTCCATTGGATGAGAAAAGGAAAATACATCAACTAATTGTTTCTGAATATGAATAATCATAAGAAAATCCTCCTTGTCGGCATCGCTCTTGCGTTCCTTGCCGGGCTTGCGTCCTCCGCTCAGGACAAGAATGTCGTCTATAATGAGGCTTCCGCATTTCCGCTCTATGGAAAATGTGTGGAGGAGACCTCGGCCCGCTACGAGCGTCTTCCTTCGGAACTCAAAGGCGTGGTAAGGGAGCCTGTTTGGGACCTTGGCCGCAATTCGGCCGGACTCTACATACGTTTCCGCTCCAACTCCACAAGAATATGCGCCAGATGGAAGTCCACCTCTCCGCGCCAGTACATGCCGCACATGACCGATGTTGGAGACAATGGTCTGGATCTATATGTTCTTACAAGGAAGGACGGTTGGCGCTTCGCCGGCAGCGGATTCGACTGGGGTGGACGCGACAAGGTTGTGAAGAGCAAGACAATAGTTGCCAACATGAAGCCTGAAATGAGGGAATATATGCTTTACCTCTCCATGTATAACGGTATAGATTCCCTTGAGATCGGCATCGACGAGGGTTCTGTCATCGAGGCTCCTGCGGTTGAAAGCCCGAGGTCTGACAGCCCGGTTGTCATGTACGGCACCAGCATACTTCAAGGCGGCTGCGCCTCGCGCCCGGGAATGGCGTTCACGTCGATTCTTGGACGGAAACTCGACAGGGAGGTCATCAACCTTGGATTCAGCGGCAACGCACGGCTGGACTATGAGATCGCTGAATATATCACCCGTGTCCAGAACCCGAGCCTGATCGTGCTCGACTATGTCCCGAACTCCTCCGCCGAACTGATAAACGAAAGGGGGGAGAAGTTCTTCAGAATCATCAGGAATGCTTTCCCGGATGTCCCGGTGATCCTCGTCGAGGATCCGACATTTCCTCACACCCGTTTTGATCAGAAGATGTTGGAGGAGGTTACATCCAAGAACGCCGCACAGCTTGCCCTGTACAAGAAGCTGAAAAAAGCTGGCGAAAAGAGGCTGTACTACGTCTCCACCGACGGCCTGATCGGCGATGACGGCGAGGCCACTGTTGATGGCGTCCATTTCACCGACCTCGGAATGATGCGCTACGTGGAGAGGGTGCTGCCTGTCATGAGGAAGGCGCTGAGGTAAGTGTCCTGTGAATTAATTATAGTATTTCGCTGGAAAGAAGTATCTTTGCATGATTTTCAACCACGGCGGTGGAAGCATCGCCGGGCATAAAAAGATTCGATTATGATTATCATTGTGGAAAGCGGGGCGACGAAGACCGATTGGTGCGCGGCGGCCCTGGACAAGGAACCTATTAATGTCAAGACCGCGGGCATGAATCTGGCCACGATGCCGCAGGATGTCATCGAGGGGATAGTGGCCGAAGCGATGGCCGAGTTCAAGGCCAAGGGACTGGACTCAAAGGTGTCCGAGGTCCATTTCTACGCCGCCGGCCTGATTGTGCCGGAAGGTGAGAAGGTGCCTCCGCAGGCGAAGGGGCTGGATCACGTGCTCAGGTCGTTGTTCCCGGAGGCTGAGATGGAATATGCCTCGGATCTTCTGGACGCGGCGCGTGCCGTGTGCGGCCACAAGCCC
>OIYR01001142.1_pt1 | contig 13899 bp, 16 predicted proteins | sample 1588221 | NCBI WGS metagenome assembly OIYR01 (sample SAMN03283292) | human gut metagenome | biome: human-associated habitat; material: feces | host: Homo sapiens | place: Peru | collected 2012 | reverse complement strand
AGATGAAATTTAGCGTTGAAAGGTTTGAAAAGCCATAAAAAGAGCTTTTCAAACGGAGTTTATAGCCCTTCAAAAGGGTTTGTAACGACATTTTTTCTATCGACTATGTAAGGTATGAGCGCGACTTGCCTAGCCCTTTTTATCGCTACTTCGACCATTTCTTGATGCTTTTTGCTCGTGCCTGTTAGGCGGCGTGGCATTATCTTAAAGCGTTCGCTCAAAGCATATTTGAGCAGCGCGGTGTCCTTGTAGTCGATGAATTCGACTTTTGCCTCTGTGAATTTGCAGTATTTGCGTGAGTATTTTCGTCTTTCTGCCATAGTTTATCCTTTAAAATGGTAATTCTGTGTCATCTGCGTCAAAGTTATCGCTATCGATTTCTTCAAACTTTTGTTGCTGTTGGGCTTGATTTTTAGCGGTTTTAGCGTTTTGTTTGGCTGGGGCTTGCTCGGCGTAAGGGTCATAGCTTTTGCCTTGATTTGCGCCTTGTGCGTAGCCTTGTGTGCTACTTTGAGCGTAGCTGCCTTGTGCGCTTGAACCTAGCATTTCCATATTTTCCACTGAAATGGTGTGTTTGGAGCGGTTTTGTCCATTTTGGTCAGTCCATTGCTCATATTTCAAACGCCCTTCCACTAGCACTTTGCTACCTTTTGATAAGTATTGATTTGCTATTTCTGCGGTGCGCCCAAAAAAAGAAATATCGACAAAGCAAGTTTCTTCGCGCTTTTCACCATTTGTCGTAAATTTACGCGTAACGGCGATACCTGTCGCCCCGACAGCCGTGCCTGTGGGGGTGTAGCGCATTTCTATGTCGCGGGTAAGATTGCCCACCAAAACAACTCTGTTATACATCGCTCGCCTCTTCTTGGGCTTCTTTGCGTGGCTTTTCATCGCTGTATCGTGGCTCTTTGCGCGGGCGTTCTTGCTTTATGCCTTTGCTGAGCCTTTCCCACGCCGCTATTTCCTTGCGATTTTCGTATTTGACGATGAGAAAGCGAATGATTTCCTCGCTGATACCAAGCACGCGTTGCAGCTCAGCAATCAGCGTGGTAGGGGCTTTGAAATAGATGACAAAGTATGTGCCTCGCTCGTGCTTTTTGATGACATAAGCAAGTTTTCTCGTCCCCATAGGCACGACACTTTCTATCTCGCCGCCGTTTTTAGTAAGGATTTCTTTGACGAAATCGACCTTTGCGCTTACTTCTTCTTCGGTAAGCGTGGGTTTTAAGATAAATAAAACCTCATAATGCTTCATTTTTTCTCCTTATGGCTGTATAGCCCGCTTTGGCGGGCAAGGGAAATTTTTGTAAAAAGTGCAATTATACCAAAAATTTCTTTAATGTAAAGCAAAATTTGTGAATTTTTGTAAAATTTTTTCTTTTTGAGTGCGTAAAAAGCTGAATTTTTATCAAATTTTTGTTAAAATAAACGAAAAATTTTTGGAGAAAATGATGAATTTTAAAAAATATGAAAGAGCTTATTTTATGCCGCCAAAGCCTAGCCGTTCGTGGTGCGAAAAGGAATTTATCGACAAAGCGCCCGCGTGGTGTAGCGTGGATTTAAGAGACGGCAATCAAGCCTTGATTACGCCGATGAGTTTAGATGAAAAAATCGAATTTTTTAAACTTTTAGTCGAGCTTGGTTTTAAAGAAATCGAAGTAGGCTTTCCTGCCGCAAGTGCCACTGAATACGACTTTTTACGCATTCTTATTGAGCAAAATTTAATCCCTGATGATGTGGCGGTGCAGGTTTTAACCCAAGCGCGCGAACATATCATCAAAAAAACCTTTGACGCGCTTAAAGGTTGCAAAAACGCTGTGGTGCATTTTTACAACTCGACTTCTTTGGCTCAAAGGGAGCAGGTTTTTAAAAAAAGCAAGGACGAGGTGAAGCAAATCGCCGTTGCTGGCGCGAAACTTTGCAAGAGCGTGGCGAGCGAGGTTGAGGGTAATTTCCGCTTTGAGTATTCGCCTGAAAGTTTTACGGGAACGGAGCTTGATTATGCGCTTGAAGTTTGCAATGAAGTTATAAGCGTGCTAAAACCGACACAGGATAAAAAACTTATCATAAATTTGCCCGCCACTGTGGAGATGAGCTTGCCACACATTTATGCAAGTGCGGTGGAGTATATGTCAAAAAATTTAAACGAGCGTGAAAATGTGATTATCTCACTTCATCCGCATAATGACAGAGGTTGTGCGGTGGCTGCTGCGGAGCTTGGACTTTTAGCAGGTGGCGATAGAGTTGAGGGGACGCTTTTTGGAAATGGCGAGCGCACGGGAAATGTCGATATTATCACTTTGGCGATGAATTTATACACGCACGGCATAGACCCAAAGCTTGATTTTAGCGATATTCCACGCATTTGTGAGCTGTATGAAAGGGTGAGTAAAATGCGCGTGTATGAGAGGCAGCCTTATTCTGGCAAGCTTGTGTTTGCAGCCTTTTCAGGCTCTCATCAAGATGCGATTGCTAAGGGTATGGCTTGGCACAAAGAGCGAGAAAATGGGCTTTGGAGCGTGCCATATCTGCCCATAGACCCAAAAGATGTGGGGCGCGTGTATGAAAGCGATGTCATACGCATAAATTCACAAAGCGGCAAGGGCGGCATAGCCTATGTGTTGCACGCGCAAGGCATTGATTTGCCTGTGGCGTTTAGGGAGAGCTTTTCTTACTTTGTCAAGGACATTTCGGACAAGGCGCACAAAGAGTTAAGTGCTGATGAAATCGTGCAAATTTTTCACAAAGAATTTGTAAATCTCACCGAGCCTTTGAGCGTGCCGCACTTTGAATTCAGCAAAAAAGAGCAAATTTTTGTTGAAATGCAGCTTGTTTTTAAGGGAGAAAAAAAGCTTATTAAAGGCTTTGGTAATGGGCGTTTGGACGCTGTGGCAAATGCCTTGCGTGAAAATTTAGGGCTTAAATTTGAAATACTTGATTATAGTGAGCATTCCTTGCAAGAAGGCTCTACTTCGCAGGCTATTTCTTATGTGCAAATTGAATGCGCTGGCAAAAGGCACTTTGGCGTGGGTATAGACACGGATATCATCACTGCTTCGGTGTTTGGACTGATAAGCGCGATAAATTTGAGTTTAAAAAATAAATAACCAAGTTTTTTCGCAAATGCGCGTTTGATTTTACATAAAATTTTCAAGCAAAATTTTAAGTTCATCGGCGTCAGTAAATTCATTTTTGTTTGCGTTGGCTTTTATATTTGCGTGAATGTTTGCTGAATTTTCGCTCCATTTTGCGTGCAAAAAGGGCATTTTAGCGTTAAAGGCGGCTTCTTTGTCCTTTAAGCTGTCTCCCACAAAAACGCAAGTTTGCAAGGCGTTGCCACTTTTGTCCCCTAAAATGCGAGCCTCATCGCGGATTAAATCAAGCATCATCGGGTGCGGTTTAGGCTCTATGCCAAAGCTCACGCCTAAAATCTTGTCAAAAAAGCCCAAAATCCCGTGCTTGTCCAAAACCGCCGTGAGCGAGCTTTGCGGAGCGTTTGTGGCTATGGCAAGATAGGTGTTTTGTTCTTTTAGCCACGCTAAAAGCTCCGCTACGCCCTCATAAAGCACCACGCTTTGCTTGTAATGCTTGACAAAATAGCGTTCAAAGCCCTCTTTGAAGCTTGTATGCGTGAAATTGTCGATATTATAAAGGATTTTTGCCCAGTCCTTGCCCGGCGTATTGACACATTCTACGATGAATTTATGCTCTAATGGTGCTAAATTCAAGTCCGCGCGGATTTCATTTACCGCCATACAAATGGCGTTTGCGCTGTTTATCAGCGTGCCGTCCATATCAAAAATCACTGCTGTCATCGTTTGCCCTTTTTTTGTGCTTGTCTTTTTTGTAATTTTGCGCGTTTTTGAGCTTGCTAAGTGCGTTAGCAAGGCTTACTAGCTCGCTTTGGCTTGAAAAATTCAAGCAAGCATTGACAAAGCGTTCAAGCTCTTTGGTGTAAGTGGAATTCAGCTGCACCGCTGGGCTTTTGTCAAAAATTTGCGCGTTTTTTGTCGCCCTTTCGCAAAATAATTTTTCATCAAATTTTTCCTTTTTCAAAGCCGCCACAGCGGAGCTATAAAATTTTTCTAAATTTCTTATGTATTTGGTGCGAGCGGCTTTTTCGCTGGCTTTGCTTGCTTTGATAGTGCTTAAATTTGCGCCTTTCATTTGGCTTGCCCTTTGAATTTTTGGTGTGAATTTAAATTTTTCATTGCTGTTCTGGCTCAAAGTTGCGGATATTTTCCTCAAACACTTCCCCATCATCGCAAAGTATGAGTAGCAAGTCGTTTGGCTCAAAGATGAGCGAGCCGCTAGCCTTGATATACTCGCCCTCCCTTTTTACGATGAGTATGATGAAATCTCCGCTTAAATTCAGCTCAGCTATGTTTTTGCCGATGACGCTAGAATCCTCTTTTAACATATACTGCCTAAAAGTGCTGTAAGATATAGGTAAATTCGTGCTTAACGCCTTTTCGTCTGTGTTGTTGAGTCCTAAAATTTTAGCCAAAGGATTGAGCGTGATACCCTGCAAAAGCACGGACACAAGCACGATGAAAAACACCGCGTTAAAGATAAAGGGCGCACTTTCTATGTCAGCAGCGAGCGGATAAGTCGCAAGTATGATAGGCACGGTGCCGCGAAGCCCTACCCACGAGATGAAAAACTTTTCTTTTGCGCTGAATTTAGGGCAAAAAATAAGGCTTGCAAAAACCGCCACAGGACGGGCGACAAACATTATGATAAAAGCCACGCCAAGCCCTACCACAGCGACATTTCCAAGCTCTGATGGCGTAGCAAGCAAGCCCAAAGTAACGAAAATCACCACTTGCGCCAGCCACGCCACGCCCTCGTGAAAGCCCACAAGCCCCCTTTTGCCGACAAATTCCTTTGTGTTTGCGACTATGCCCATCAAATACACGCACAAATACCCATTCGCGCCCACTTTTTGACTCAAAGCAAAGGCGATAAGCACCCAAGAGAGCGTGAAAACGGGGTAAAGCCCGCTTGAACCGAGCTTGATTTTGTTGATGATGAGCGGCATTAAAATGCCAAAAACATAAGCGCAGACGAAAGCCAGCACAAACTGACTTGTCATCGTAAGCAAAAAGTGCGTTAGGCTCGGCATTTGTGAAAGGGTTATCATCTCAATAGCCGCTATGGTGAGAAATATCGCCATCGGGTCGTTTGAGCCGCTTTCTAGCTCCAAAAGCGGGGCTATGTTGTTTTTGAGTTTTAGCCCCTTGCTTCGCATTATGGCAAAGACGGCAGCAGCGTCTGTGGAGCTGATGATAGCGCCTAAAAGCAAGGCGTCATTTATAGGAATTTGCAAGATAAAATGGCAAATTCCAGCTACCACAGCAGCCGTAAGCACGACACCAAGTGTAGCTAGCAAAATGCCCTCTTTCAGCACGGGGCGCACGGCTTTAAAGCTCGTGTTAAAGCCGCCTGAAAAGAGTATTAAGATAAGGCAAAGCATTCCTATGTCTTGCGTAGCTTTGGCGTTGTCAAAGTTGATTTTAAACACGCCCTCGCTTCCAGCAAACATTCCCACGAAAATAAAAATCAAAAGCACGGGAATGCCGTATCTGTCGCCGAATTTAGAAAAAATCACGCAGGCTAAAAAAAGCGAAGCGGAGATTAAAATGTATGCTTCCACGCCCGCCCTTAATGCTTTTTTTTCTCGTAAAAAATCAAATCAAAGCTGTTTGTGTGCTTGATAACCGCATTTGGCTTGCCCTGCATTTTGTGGAGTTCAAGGCGCAGTTCATCGACTAAATTTTCAAATTCGCTGATTTGTGTTTTGAGTTTTAAGATGACATCAACGCCCGCTAAATTCACGCCCATATCGCGCGTAAGCCGTAAGATGAGCTTGATGCGGTCAATGTCTTTTTGCGAGTAAAGGCGCATTTTGCCGTCCGTGCGGCTTGGCTCTACAAGCCCCTCGCGCTCGTATTGCCTTAAAGTTTGCGGGTGAATGCTTAAAACCTTTGCCACAACGCTTATGAGATAGACGGGTTCATCGTAGTTGTGTTCCATTTTTATCCTTTCTTATAGGGCTTTGTTTTGCCAGCCTTTTGCCTTTGTGCAAAGCCTTAGGGCAGCTTTTCTTCTAGCATTTTTTTTAGCTTGTCGTCTAAATCGTCCAAATTCGGCAACACCACATTTAAAGTAAGATACATATCGCCGTAAATGTCGCTCTTGCGGTTTTGCACGCCATATCCTTTGAGCCGAATTTTTTGAGCGTTTTTTGAATTTGGCGGGATTTTCACGCTCACTTCTTTGCGCGGGGTTTGCACCTTTATGCTACCGCCAAAAAGCGCGGTTTTTAGGGAAATGTCGCACTTTTTATATAAGTCATCATCGTCTCTTTCATACTCTGCGCTTGCGCCGAGCTTCACTTGCACGATTAAATCGCCCCTTTGTCCTCCATAAGCCTTGCCCTTGCCCCGAATTCTCAGCTTTTCGCCGTTTTTGATACCGTGCGGGATTTTGATTTTAATGCTTTCGTTATTTACTTTTATGCTTTGCTCTCCGCCTAAAACGCCTATGTCAAAGGGGATTAGGATTTCAGCATTTATGTCTAAATCCGCCCCAAAGCCACCTGAAAAGCCAGCATTTGAGCCAAAGCCCGCTCCAAAGCCCCCAGCCTTAAAGCCGCCTCCGCCAAAGCCCCCAAAGTTGCGGAAAAGCTCGTTTAAAATGTCGCTCATATCCGCTCCGCCAGCACTTCGCGTAAAGTCGCTAAAACTTTGCCCGCCAAACATAGAGTCGCCATACCTATCATACTGAGCGCGCTTTTTTTCATCGCTCAAAACCTCATAAGCGGCGTTGATTTCTTTGAATTTATCCTCAGCGCCTTTTTCTTTGTTTATGTCGGGGTGATATTTGCGAGCAAGTCGCCTGTATGCTTTTTTTATCTCATCGCTGCTTGCGCCCTTTTGCAAGCCCAAAGTCTCGTATAAACTGCTACTCATAAACTCTTTATCCTTTAAAACTACAAAAATTTCGGCAATTATAACATAAAGTTTAGTGCAAGTCAATCAAGTTTTATAAATTTTTTGATTTAATTTTGATGAATTTTTTCAGTTGATTTTCTTATATCATCTCATTTAAAAATGCTATAATTTTGTTTTCAATCACACAAAAGGACAAAAATGAAACTACGAGTATATTACGAGGATACGGACGCTGGGGGCGTGGTGTATCATAGCAACTACCTTAACTTCTGTGAAAGGGCGCGGAGTGAGCTTTTTTTTGAAATTTATCCGCACATTTTTGACGCGAAAACGGGGCATTTTTTGCTTTCAAAGGCAAATTGCGCCTTTTTAAAACCCGCAAAATTAGGCGATATGCTCGACATTCAAAGCTCGCTCACGCAAATTAAAAACGCTAGCGTTATCGTTAAGCAAGAAATTTTTAGGGGCGCGGAGAAACTTTTTAGCGCGGATTTTACTTTGGTTTATGTCAAAAACGAAAAAGCCTCACCGATGAGCGCTGAGCTTAAAAGCGTATTTAAAAAGGCTTTTGCACCAAATTTATAAGCAAGGCAAAAGCCTTTTATCTCACCGAGCCAAAAAGCAAAGCCGTTTCATCACTCTTCGCTAAAATTCGTTTCAAGGGCTTTCATAATGCGTATGCTGTAAAGAATTTGGTTGTTTTGCATTTCTTCTTTAAACAAACGCTTGCTTCTTGTATTCATCATTTGCGTGTAAAAATAATCCAACCCCACATTTGTCGCATACACTACCCAATTATAATCCACGCTATGCCCTAACATTTCATTTAAGAAACTCAGCCCCACATCGTTGTTGGCTATGGAGTTGGCGATGAGTAAGTGCATTCTATCCTCAGGTTGTGTGAGGCTTAAAAGTATCGGGTTGTAGCTAATTTGCGTGCTTAAAAGCATATATGGAGCAACTTCATTAGCCCGAATTTGCGAACCTAAAATCGCACTTTTTACCAAAGGCGTGTTAAAGAAAATGCTTGCGTTATCAAGCTTTGCACGGCGAAACAGCATTTCAAAGTCAGTTTTGTCGCTGTTTAATTTTACGCTTTTGGTATTTTTGTGAGCGTCTATGAGTTTTTGATTGAGAGTGCTTGAAAGGGCAGAATCATCATAAAAGCTTGCCACATAGTTGTTTGAAAAGCTTAAAAGCCTTTGAATTTGTGCATCATAATCTATCCCGCCAAAGTAAATGTTAGAAGCATTGATATTTGTGCTGTTTTTATGCAAAGTTGGTATGAAAAAATACAAATCATCAGCCCCTAAATTCGCCAAAACATTCGCGCCTTTTATCGTAAAACCAGCGACAACAAAGCGATAATCTTGCGCCCCAAGCTCGCTCACAAGAGCTTTTATCTTGTTATCGTCCTCAGTGCCGATGAGAAAGACATCTATGCTCACGCTCGCTTTTTGGCGCAACATATAAGCTATGCTCGAATTGATGATGATATTTGAGTAGCTTTTAAGCACCTTTTCAGGCACGATAACAGCGATTTTGCTCGCCGCTTCCTTGCTGATACTTTGTTTGGTAAAATCATCGATAAAGCCAAACGCGCCAGCTTTGTTGCTCGGAACGCTACTTGATGAACACGCCACAAACACCAAAGCCACAAGGCTTATAAGGATAGTTTTTTTCATCGTTTCTCCTTTTGAAAACATAAAATAAAATTATCTCATAAAAGTCCTTTAATTTTGTTTAAATCATCAATAAATTCTTTTTCAAAGCTAGGATTTTTAAGCACAAATTCAAGGCTAAAACTAGGCATTATCCACGCATTTTTGTGCGTAAAAAGCTCGCCCCGCAACCTTTTAAAATCATCAAAGCCCAAATTTTCAAAGCTATCCTCGCCCAAAACAAGCAAAACACGCGGTTTTACCAGCTCAAATTCCCTCCAAAGATAAGGCAAGCACTGCTGACGCGCAAGCGCATCATTTTTACCCCCGCAAAAACACTTATAAACATAAGACATATAAATTTCACTTTTTTCAAGCCCTAGCGTGCTTTTTATAGCATTTAGCAAGATTTCACCTCTTTGACACGCCAACAAAATGCCGCTTTTGCTTTCATCTTTACTCGCAAAACTATCCACTATCATCACTTTGGCTGTTTTAAATTCGCTTTCGATTAAGGGTTTTTCGCGCTTCTTTGAAAGCACACAAAGCTCACAGCTCGATACAGTCGCTTTTAAATTTGCAAAATCACTTTGAATGCTTTGAAATTTCAGCTCCTTACTCACAAATTCAACGCCAAAGCTTTTAAGATAATATAAATTTCGTATTCTACTCATCGCAAAACTCATAAATTTAACAAATTTGCAAGGCTCATACCCTCCAAACGATACATTATCCACTTATCATTCATATCACAAGCTTTTAACTTCGCGTAAAAGTCCTTGCCAAGCTCATTTTCGTGCAAGCAAACCCATTCTAATCGCTTTAAATTTTCAGCCTTGCAAATTTGCCCCAAATGCTTAAATACAGCCTTACCAAAGCCCATTTTACGAAACTTTGAGCGTATATATAAATCTTCAAGCCACAACCCGCCACTTCCTAAAAAGCTCGAAAATGTGTAAAAGTAAAGCGCATAGCCTATCATTTGTCCTTCATACTCTAAAACAAGCGCGTGAGCGTAATTTTTCTCAAATAAAGCTTGGCTATACGCCTTTTCATCGCAGTTCATATAATGTAACAAATTTTCATACTCAGCTAGCTCTCTCACAAGAGCTAAAATTTGTGTTAAATCGCCCTTTGTTGCGGGTTTGATAATGAATTTTTGCATAGCTTTTTGCCCTTAAATTTTGATTTTTAAGCAAAATTATAACAAATTTTTTTAAGATTGTGAATTTATGTCTGTTTTAGTAGGCAAAAAGCCATTAGATTTTGTCTAAATGGCTTTTTGTGCGCTTTGTTAGTATCTAAATGCGCCTTCTAAAAAGACGGTTCGTCCGCGTCCGATGAGATAGCGATTTTCGTTTATGCTTGCGCTTCTGTCGGCGTTGTAGTAGTCATAATAAAAGGTGTCAAAGACATTTTTTACGCCCAAAGTAACAACGCCCATATCTTTGTTAAAGCCCACACTCAAACCCAAATCGCTGATGATATAAGGATCAAGCTTTTTCTCCACTTCAAAAACCTTGCCATTTGCATACTCAGCCGCTACTACTCTTTGCTTGCCATAGAGTGAATTTTGTATCCACAAATTCACACTCACATCAACGATTTCTACCATTCCAGCTACATTGACATTGCCGCCAAAGGTAGCTTTGTAGTCGTAGGTGTAGGGGATTTGATTCCACTTATTTTCCCCGTTCATTTCGCTAAATCTCTCGGCTTTTAGATAAGTAAAACTCTCGTTAAATCCCAAAGCACCGCCGAAAATATACTGCTCCAAAGCCACTTCTACGCCCATTCTACGCGATTTGTCATAAGTGCCATAGCTCATTTGCGAGTAAGGATCGCCTGTGAAATAAAATTCGTTTTTGCTTGTGGTGTAAAAAACACTCGCCGCAAACAAAATCGCATTTATATTAAAGTCCGTAAAGCCAAGCGGCACAACCCTTGTGCCTATGAGATCTTTAAAGCCTAGCTCATAGCTTATGTAGGTTTCTTGCTCCATCGGGTTTTCTTTCAGCGTGAAAAGGTTATCAGCGGCTAAATTTAAGCGCGGATTGCCGTAAGCGTCAAGTATAGGTTGCCCTATATTAGTACCTGTGATATATTTTTTCACAGCGTTTGGATTGTCCTTATTTACGCCACGCACAAGCAAGGCATAGCCCGGCGGTGTGCTGTAACCCGTCTCAAAATGCCCATAAATCACGCCTGTGTTCGAATAGCGAAAGGCTGGGGCAAGCTCAAAGGTAAAGGTGTCGTAGTTTTTCTTAAATTCTTTTGTAATGTCCGTTGTGCCTTTGCCATAGACATTGTCATTGTTTGATGGGGGATAGGTTTTTTCCGCATCAAAGCTTGTTAAAGCATAAGTGTCAATGACTATATTATCGTGTGATTTGATTTTATAATTTATCATCTCATAACGAAAACCGCCCATTAGTGAAAATGATGAGTTAAAATAATAATTTTCTCTCAACCACAAGGCATTTGTGAATTTGTCTATATTTAACTCGTTGTTGATAGTAGCTTCGGTATTTGTATGCGGATTTGGTGGGATAGCCACAGAACCCCTTAAAATTTGTATAGGTTTTCTTCTGCCCATCTCATAAGTGCTATCTACGCCCGCAGAAAAAAGCCCTGAGCCGTGATTAAAAATAGCCTTTAATCTTCCCCCAAATTTGTTTTCATCAAAGGTAGAGCCGCTTTGCTCGATATAATGATAGCCGTATTTTTTGCCATACTGCTCGACAATGGCTAGCTCAGGCGTCCAACGCTCACTTCCCGTAAGGCTCAAATACCCATAATAAGGCAAGTAAATTTCGTGTGTGTTTAACTTGCGTTTGTCAAGGGCAACAAAGCCTGTAATGTCCCACAGCATTTTACTTGTAGGCTGTGCCTCAAAGCCAAGACTCGTTACAAGGCGCATTTGTGAGCTTTCGATGATACCATCGCCTTTTGTGCCTCTGTCATCTTTGCTAGGCTCGTAAAAAGGCAAGGCTTCGATTTGCTTATAAATTTGCTCCCATTTTTGCCCGCCTACTTGTTGCCCGTTGATAGTTTGACAAGGTCCGCCTGCTGGGCATTGTTCATAATTGTTTAAATCACCCATCACTTCATTCATTATCCTGTCAGCGTCCAAAAAGCTATTATAAGGCGTTGTTTTGGTTTTGCTCGTGAAAAAGTCCGCATCAAAATGCACTTTTTGCCCTAATCCTAGCTGATAATCAGCACCCAAAACGCCCTCAATGCCCGTTTGTTTGTCATCTTCGCGCGGTCCGCCCATTTGAGAGTAAGCAACTCCCGCATTGACGCTTAATTCGCGGTTGATTTTATCGCTTGCTTGCGCAAAGGCGTTGAAACTCGTGTTGCCTGTGGTGTTAAGATAGCCCGCACCCACGACAAAGTAAGGGTTTTGCCGCTTTGAAGTGATGATATTTATCGCTCCACCGCGTGCGTTTAGACCTGGGAACACTTGCACTTCTTGGATAAGGCTTGGCAATACCGTGTTTATCGGCATAAAGCCGTAGTAGCTGTCAAGCGGGGCGACATTAACGCCGTTGATAGCGAATTTTAGTCCGTTTGCGCTGAGTCTGCCTTGTCCGCGCAAATCAAACTGCTGTCCAAAGCCCGCTGTATTGACGATAGTGATGAATGGTATGTAGCGAAGTGCGCTCTCTGTGTCGCGCGCGCCCTTTATCGCCTCCGCATCAGCGTGATAAACGCTTTGATTAAAGCGGTTTAGCTCGCTAGGCATAAGTCCGTAAGTCCTTTGCTTGCCACGAATCCTTTCGGCTGCATCTATCGCGGCTTGCTTGGTGCTTTTGCGAGTCTTTTTAGTGGCTTTTGTCGCTGTCTTTTTAGTCGAAAGCCCTCTCGCATTGTTTTGCGGTGCGGCAAAGCTTTGTGTAACTAACGCACCTACACAAAATAGTGTCAATCCAAAGTAGAAAAATAGCTTTTTCATACCCTACTCCTTGTAAATTTGATAAACCAAAATTCTTTTTTGGTGTGTATCTTTTGTTTAAAGAAACATTGCTTATAAACTCATCTAATAAATTTCATCTTAAATTTGCACTTCATTTATCAAACGAATTTAAAAGTTAGAAAATTATAGCATAAATTTCAATTTTTTGCGATGAAATTTAACCAAATTTGCAAAAAGGCTCTGTTTAAAAAGCTAAAAACGAAAATTTAAAATGATATACGAAATTTAAGGATTTAAGAAATGAGCAAATTCATAAGAAATTTAAGAGTGAAGCGTTATAAAAGCGTGCTTTAAAATTCACGCTTTTAACGCCTTTTCTTTTATTTTGTTGCCGTTTTTATAGACAACTTTTTTGATAAGTCTGCCGTGATTGTCGAATTTTTCACACAGCCCGTTTAATGCGCCATTTTTAAAGATGGCTTTAAGCTCCAAAAAGCCATTGTTGTGCCAGTAGCGATAAATGCCGTGAATTTGCCCGTCTTCGTTGTATGGGATTTCTTCTTTTATCATATCGTTTCTATGGTAGCGTTTTTTTACCTTTATCACACCCGCAGGTTGCGCATCTTGTGATGAAAGTATCCAAAACATTATCAAAATAGTGATTGTAAGGAGTATGTAGTGCATATCACGCTCCTTTCTTTTCATCTATGCTAAACACGGGTAAATTCCACCCAAAATGTATAGAAAGCATACGCATACTAATGCCTACCGCAAGGGTGATGAGTGTGCTTACAAGCTCGCCAAAGCCCGCAAATTCAATCAAAACATAATACAAAGCCCCAGCGATGATAGCCACGCCAGCATAAATTTCTTTTTGAAAGACAAGCGGAATGCGAGCGCACAAAATATCGCGCAAAATTCCACCAAACACGCCCGTAATCACAGCCGCACTCACAGCGATGATAAAGCCTAACTCTTTTTCGATAGCAAGCATTGCGCCTAAAATGCTAAATACTACCAAGCCGATAGCATCAAGCGTTAAAAACACGCTTTCTAGTTTGATGACAACTGAGGGGATTTTAGTCGCTAACAAAGCGCAAACGCAAATCAAAAGTATATAATTTGGGTGCGCTACCCAAGTCAAAGGATAATGTCCTAACAACACATCGCGTATAGAGCCGCCGCCGATAGCGGTAACCAAAGCGATAAAGATAACTCCAAACAAGTCCATTTTGTGCCTTCCTGCTGCAATCGCTCCCGTCATACCCTCTGAGGATATACCTATGATGTAAAGTATAGTTAGGAGCATAGATTACTCTTTCCTTAGTAAAATATGGTGCCCAAGGTCGGAATCGAACCGACA
>OIYR01001141.1_pt1 | contig 13902 bp, 16 predicted proteins | sample 1588221 | NCBI WGS metagenome assembly OIYR01 (sample SAMN03283292) | human gut metagenome | biome: human-associated habitat; material: feces | host: Homo sapiens | place: Peru | collected 2012 | reverse complement strand
ATTAGTAACTAAAAATGCAATAATAATACGCATTAGTAAAACAAAAGCTGTTGATATATATGACAAATGTGTTAATGATAGAGCATATTATAATAATCACTTTACAATAGCTTCTATAACCTTCCCAGGAGAAGTAGGAGGAACTACCCCTACAGATCCATCAACCCCTTCAGTTCCAACAGACCCTTCAAATCCATCAGAGCCAAGTGAGCCACAGACGGAGCCAGAAGTAGAGTATGAATATGATATTTCTCAGGAACAAAATGGAGAATGGGGTAAAGCTGACTTTTTTTACTATAATGGTTTACCAAAAAAACTAGAAGCAAGTTATCATGGAAATTTCTTAAAAAAACTTTTCAAAGTTTTAAGTGATATTTTAGATTATCTATTTGGAATAGGCTTTTTAGCAATAAAAATACAAGTAGTAGGTTGGGTAGGAATAGCTGCTAAAGTAATAAATAATGTTGTAGTTAAAATTGAAGGAGGACTAAAAACAACAGAAAATGGATTAATAGATATTAGTGATATAATATTTAATAGAATACCAATTTTGGATATAGATTTCTTTAACTTTAAAAAAGCTGGTGGAAAAATAATAGATTCAAGTAGCATTATATATAAATTAAGAAAAATAAACAAGACATTTATATAATTTATTTGACATATAAATAACACAGTTGTACAATAGTGGCCAAATAATGTTACAATATAAATTAAATTTAATTTATTAAAGATTTAACAAACATAATGTTTTTAATAATATGTATTTTACATCCATAATATTTGACTTTTTTTTGTTAATATAATAAAATTATTTTAAATTTAATTTTACTTTTAAGGAGGTTAGATTTTAGTAACATTAAATAGCGCATGAACATACCTTTCGTATGTGACGAGGATGATAGTTATCGAACATTCAGCGGATACTATCACGGTGATTTAGCATCGATATATATAGTACAAAAAGTAAAATCTTTAATTACTACAAAAACTATATAATCTAAATATTTTTTAGAACATTGAAAATAATAAATTATGGAGGTAATTATATGTGTGGAATAATTGGATATAACGGTTCTGCAAAAAATGCAAAGGAGGCAATTATTGCAGGACTTAAAAACTTAGAATATAGAGGTTACGATTCAGCAGGTATTGCACTTGTTGAAAACAAAAAAGTGGATTTGTATAAATCTCAAGGTAAAATCTCAAAACTTGAAGATTCCTTAAAGAATATTAATACCAATTCAAATATTGGAATTGGTCATACAAGGTGGGCAACTCATGGTATTCCAAATGAAGTTAATGCCCATCCTCATAAAGTGGGAAAAGTTACTTTAGTTCATAATGGAATTATTGAAAATTACGCCATTTTAAAAAATGAACTGATTTCAAAAGGAGTAACTTTTAAAACTCAGACAGATAGTGAAGTTGCTTGTGCATATATTAACTATATGTATGAAAAAGAACTTGAAAATAATTCAGAGACTCCAGAACTTGCAGCTATCATTAAAGCATGTAAAGACTTTAGAGGTTCATATGCCTTTGGAATAATTTTCGATAATGATACAAGTTCAATTTATGCTACAAGAAAAGACAGCCCTTTAATAATTGGAGTAGGAAATAATCAGAACTTTATTGCCTCAGATGTATCAGCAATTCTTGATTATACAAAAGAGTATATTTTGCTTGAAGAGGGAGAATTTGCAAAAATTACTAACACTTCTATAGATATATTTGATAGTAATCTTAAAAAAATAACTAAAGGAATCAATACTGCAACATGGAGTGCAAATAAATACAAAAAAAATGGTTATGAACACTTTATGTTAAAGGAAATTAATGAACAACCCAAAGTTTTATCAGATATATTTAAAAGATATATGAAAGATGATACTTTAGGAATAAGTTTAAACTTTGGAGACTACGATAAAATACATATTGTAGCATGTGGTAGTGCAATGCACGCAGGTTTAGTTGGAAAGTATTTATTTGAAAACTATGCTGATGTTGATGTAACTGTAGAAATTGCATCAGAATATAGGTATAAGAATATGAGAATAACTCCAAAAACTTTAATTATTTTAATTTCACAATCAGGTGAAACTGCAGATACTCTTGCAGCTTTAAGAATTGCAAAACAAAAAAGTGCTACAACACTTTCTATTGTAAATGCTGTTGGTTCCACAATTGCAAGAGAAGCTGATATTAATATATACACATATGCAGGTCCAGAAATTGCTGTTGCAACTACAAAAGGTTATACTTCACAGGTTGCAATTTTATCTCTTCTTTGTATAAATGCAATGAAGCAAAAAAATATCTTAGATTCTAGCTTTTTCTCAAAAATTTGTGATGAATTTAGTAACATTTCAAATTTGATTACAGAAGTTATTAATCAAAATGATAAATACAAAGAAATTGCTAAGTGCCTTTACAAAAGAAATGATATATTTTTCATAGGAAGAGGTATTGATTACTCTTTATGTATGGAGGGTTCTCTTAAATTAAAAGAAATTTCATACATTCATAGTGAAGCTTACGGTGCTGGTGAATTAAAGCATGGTACTATCTCTCTTATTGAAGATGGAACACCTGTAATTGCAATTGCAACAAATGATACTCTTTATGAAAAAACAGTAAGTAATATTAAAGAGACAAAAGCTAGAGGTTCTTTTTCAATATTTATCACAACGTCAGATGAATGTTCAAAGGACTTTGCCGATATCACTTTAAAGTTACCAAAGCTTTCAGAATTTGTTGAGCCATTACTTATCGTTACATCACTTCAGTTAATTGCTTATGAAACAGCAAAACTTAAAGGTTGTGACATTGATAAACCAAAGAACTTAGCAAAATCTGTAACTGTTGAATAATCTAATTTTAATACTCCTACAAAATCCAGGAGAAAAATTCTCCTGGATTATTTTATATCATCAATTAAATAACTATTTCCTCTTCTTTGTATTTTGTATACACCTTGCTTCATTTTATCTTTGCTAATTTCTCCTGATGAAATTTTACTATTTAAAAATTCATTTTGAGTATTCTCATCATCCATTTTTTCATCGTTTATAACTAAAGCTTTGTTCTTTTTAGTGTCATCATAGTATATTGTATGAGTTGAATTAGTATTTTCTTCCATAGTTTCAACAGTATTACAGTTAACATATAATCTATATGTATAAACAGTTATATTATCTCCTGTCTCCTCTATTTTATATGGTATATCTTTTATATAATTAAATTCTACAAAGCCAGTTGGAAATATAATATAATTTCCATCTTTACTGTCATAGGATCCAGATAAAAATACTTCTTGGTGTTTTAAATTTGATGTATCCGTAAATAATTTTTTAGCAACACTTTCTAAATCACCTTTTGTAACATAATCTCCCACATATTCTTCAGATTTTCTTCTTAATGATAAATACTCATCATCTGTAACAATTTTTGCAAAAGTAAACATTATTTTTGCTCTATCATCCAAGCCACTAGCTTCTACTTCTTTAAAAAAATTATCTGAATATATATTAGGAATATATATTAAATCTTGTATGGTATTTCCTATTTTACTACTTAATACCACATTTTCAGTCTGGCTATTTTCTACATTTTCTTTGGTGTTTTGTTCACTATTATTTTTACCTTGCTCTACATTATTTTCAATTTTTTCATCTTTTTTACTAGAATTTTGATTTAAAATAATCACCGCAAGAAAAAATATAACAGCCGCAGCGACTATAACTGAAATTACTATACCAACCTTTTTATTCATAAATATCCCCCTAAATTTAAATTCCACCTATCATAGCATCAGAATATACATCTGCAAAAAGTCTAATTTGTGATATATCCTTAAGTTCAAAACTAAATACCTTTTTTATATCAGCCTTCATTATATATTCTATTGCAATAAGAGTAGCTTTATTAATTTTTATATATCTTCTTTTATCCTTATTGTTTATACAATTATTACATAAGAAATTATTTCCTACATAATCATAATATATTTCATCAATACTATTTAATACTTGTCCACATAAATAACATTTTTCTATATGTGGCATAAAACCTAAAAGGCAAAATAATTTTATTTTAAATATAGCTATAACTAAATTTATATCTTTAATATTTTTTCCTAAGATATACATTGTATTTAAAAAAAGTTTTAATATATATAAAGTATCTTCATTTTCATCTGTTACCTTTATTAAAAGCCTTGTTAGTTCAAATGAAATTTCAAGTTTATCCAAATCTATCCTTATGTTATAAAAAGTGTCAATTACATTTGCAGAATTAATATAATAAAAATTCCTTGATTTATACAAAACAAATTCGTTATACACTAGATATTGTGCATTTGCAAGAATTGGACTATTTGTTTTTTTTGCTCCTTTTGCAATACACGAAACCTTTCCTAATGTATCTGTAAGTATCGTTATTATTTTATCATTATCTTTATATTGTACCTCTTTAATTACTATCCCTTTTACCTTTATCAAGTTCATCTAAAATAATCCCTTCATCATTTATTAATCCAATATTTTGATTGTTAATTTCACATATTTTTTTATATTCAATATAACTTTCTAAATTTCCTGTTTTACAAAAATTCTCCCATGCCAAATCTTCATACATAAAATCACCTTCTACTCATATTTTATGTAATTATTAACTTCATATACTAAAAATTATATACTTATTTGTCTAATTTTGTAACTATATTTTTGATTTCAAATCTCCTAGAAAATTATCATTTTCTTGCCAATTTTCTCTTACCTTAACCCAAATTTTAAGATTAATTTTGGCATCAAGATTATTTTCTAAATCTTTTTTGGCCTCTCTTGTTATCTTCTTTAACATAGTTCCATCTTTTCCAATTACAATTCCTTTATGAGATTTCTTTTTACAAATTAAATTTACATCAATATTATATACATACTTTCCATCTTCTCTTATATTTTCTTTAAAATTTTCAACCTCAACCTTAATTCCATGAGGAACTTCTTCATTTAAATTATTTAAAGCCTTTTCCCTTATTGTTTCTTCAACAATTTCTCTTTCTGTAATATCTGTAATTTCATCTTCCGGATAAATAATATCTCCTGGTTTTAAATATTTTTCTATACATGAAATTAAAATATCAAGTCCATCATTTTTATATACAGAAATAGGGATAATATCACAAAAACTTGCTCCTATACTGGCAAAAAATTTATTGTATTCATCCATTATACTAAGAAGTCTTGCTTTATCAACTTTATCTATTTTATTTATACAAAGAATTACTTTTGTATTTAAACTTCCTATATTTTTCATTATATTTTCATTTGCAAAATCTATTTTAGGTCTTGTTGCATCAACTAAATATACAATAACATCAACATTATTTATAGCTGTATTTACACTTTGCATCATATATTTTCCCATTTTATGCTTAGGTGTATGTACTCCAGGAGTATCAATAAATACAATTTGTGATGTTTTACTTGTAACTATTCCTTTTATATTAAATCTTGTAGTTTGAGGTTTTGGTGTTGTAATTGCTACCTTAAACCCAACTAGTTTATTTACAAGTGTAGACTTTCCTGCATTAGGTTTTCCAACTACACTAACATATCCACTTTTAAACATTTTTCCCTCCAAATTATCAACATTATATCATTTAAAACTATTATTGTAAATACATTCAAGAACAAAAGTGACTTATCACTCCACCACTAACTACTTTTTTGTAGTTAGTGGTATTTTAAAGATGTTGTATTTAAGCTTCCACCTATCTTTACTCATATTTTTTTACTCCTTTCATTTTTTTCTTCATTTAAGGAAAGGATATATTAATTATACAGTTATACAGTTTTTTTGCATTAAAAAAAATGATAGATTTCTATCAATTTTATATTGAATTTTTCTATTGTAAATGTTAATACAAAATTAATTGTTCTCTTAAATGATATAATAAAAATTAATTAAATTTAAGGAAAAATAAAAATCCACGTGTAAAACACGCGGTGTTTCATGTGTGCCAGAATGGGCACACCCACAAAAAATGATGCAGAATAATCTGCATCATTTACATTAATTAAAAAATTTCCATGTTTATGCCAAAACTAATTTCTTTTGATGTACATTTATAACCATCGTCAAATCTAATATGACCTAATCTATTGTAAGTTATAAAGAGTTCTACATCATAAACGAGTTCACTAAAAAAATCACTTTCATCTTTTATAAAATAAATTTCTCTCAACATTTCTGTTTCAAAAGATATCTCAATGTCAATCATACTTTTTCTTTCATATGATATTAACTTATTCGTGTATTCTTTTAGCCATTCTTTCCATAAAAATTGATTTAAATAATTAAACATTTCAACATCTATACAATGCGATCCAATCACTTCCCTGAAAATTTCTTCTTGAATATTAGATAAACTACAAACTTTATCTTTTCTAAGACATGGCAAATATTTATCAATATTATATTCCATATATATTTGTCCATTCTTAAACTTTATTAAATTCTTCATAGCTGACCATTCATCCACAAACTCGGCTAAGTCAACATTTAAACTACAAATCTTAGCTTTGTTAAATAAAAAGGATTCTGTTTTTAGAACATAATCTAGCGTTAGATTATGTTGATATATGTATTTTATTGGCATTAATACTCTCAGATTTTTCATAAAAGACCCTTCTCTCATTTTTTATTAAAAAAATAATGAATGTTATTTTTACTTAAATTATAACATTTTTTTTTAAAATGTCAAATAAAATATAACAAAATTATGTATAATGCATAAAATATTGTATAAATAACGAGGTGATTGGTATGAATAATTTTTGTTATACTTTAGCTGTAAGACAAAAAAAATGTCAAAATGGAATATCAAATATAACAGATAACATATACACTAACATATCAAATAACAGTGTAGTCCAACTTGGCTTTGGTTATACTTTGACTTTTATTTCAAGTAACTCAAGTACGGCAACAATACAGTTGTCAAATTCTGACTTTATTCCTAACATTTTATTTAATATACCAAGTGGTAGTTATAAAATATTTGATTTACCTGTAGATTCTGGGACAGTTAGAATATATGTAGGCGTAACAGCTATAGACTGTAGTAATACTGTTAGCTGTTGTAATATAATTTAAAAGGAGGTAATTTCATGGATAATTTTAATATTACTTTAACAATTGAAGATTGCATTTATTCTTGTAATTGCAAAAATTGCAATTCAAGCACAGTTACTGTTACAGCTACTTCTCAAACATTATCATTACAAAATAATTATATTTTAAATGTAATTGCTGTAGATAGTAACTATGCAACTATATTAATACAAAATGGTTTTCAAGTAATAATTAGAAATGTAAGAAATTTTCCTATGCAAATTTGTATTTCAACCAAAAACTGCACACACATAGTTACTCTTACAGCTGTAATTTCCTAGGTAATTCAAATGTCAAATGTTCTTTCAAGCAATAAAAATATATGTAATAATGCTGGTAGTAACCTAGTACTATTTTCTGCTCTTCTTTCAATCCTTATTGCAAATGAATTATCAATTGAAGATCAAAACTTACTTTCAACACTTCTTCAAAGTATAGGAGAAAATCTTGCAATAATAGCTACAGTGCAATCAAACTGTGAAGAAAAAAATGACTCTACTTAAAAAAATAGAGTTATTTTCAGTTATCAGCTCATTTACTAATTTTTCTTATAAATATTTACTTCTTTTAATGCATCCTTTTCTTTAAGTGATGCTCTTTTATCAAATAATTTTTTACCTTTACAAACTGCAAGAGATAATTTAACAAATCTGCCTTTTAAATATACTTTTTCTGGTATTAATGTATATCCTCCTTTTTTTATATAATTTTGTAATTTTAATATTTCTAGTTTGTGTACTAATAATTTTCTATCTCTCAAAGGGTTTACATTATTTATATTTCCTTTTTCATATGGGCTTATATGCATTCCCTTAACAATAACTTCGTTATTTTTAATTATTGCGAAACTATCTTTTAAGTTGCATGAGCCTTCGCGTACAGATTTTACCTCCGTACCCTTTAACTCTATCCCCGTTTCAAGGGTTTCAACAATATCATATTTAAAACTAATTTGTCTATTTTTTATTACCAAATTATCTTTTTTACTTTTTTTCATTTAACCACTTCCATTTCGTGAAAATTAGCAATCATAATCCATATTTAAATCTTTAAAAGTTTTCTGTATTCTTTTTTCATCAATGTCATATATATTTTTATATACTCTAATCAAGTTATTACTTGCTATTTCAAGCAAATTTATACTATCTTTTTTCCCATATTTAAGTAAATTTTTAAGTCTTACAATATTTAAACTTTCAAATTTATAATTTACATTAAAAATCTTTTCTTCTAAAAACTTTTCTCTTAATCCAAAACTATTTATATCGCCATTTATATCAAACAAAAAATTAACTTTAAAATTAACATCAAAAGGTAAAGTTATTTTTTCTTTAATATTATTAATACATTTTGCGATTTTTTCCAAGTCATGATAAGTTTCATTATCATAACCTATAAAAACATTTAGGTATATTTTTTTAGCTCCTCTTTTTATGGCAAGTTCAATATTTGATTCTAAATTTTTAATCGTACTCTTTTTACTATTTGCAGCAATAATTTCAAAAACAACTTTTAAATTAATCATTCCTGTATATTCATATATTTTAAAAGTCTCAAGATTATATGGTAATTTATCAATACTTAAATTCAAAAATATGAAGTCTTGCTTTAAAGCCTCAATATAGTTATATAAATTATTGTAATTTGCATCTTCTATACATATGACTTTAATATCTTTTATGCCTGTATTTTTTATCAAATTTACTGTCTCTTGATACATCTTTACTACATCAGGATTATACTTTATAATCAATTTTTGATTTATATTAGACATACTTGAAACTGGAACCGATGACATTGCTTTTTCAATTATTATTGCACATTTTTTATTTAAAACTTTTTCAGAATTAATCTTAGGTACAATCACATTATCTATGGAATTTATACTTTCAAAAAAGTCATCTATTGATAATTTTTGTTTGTTATATACATTATATCTAAATAAAATATCTTTGTATACTATTTTTAAATTGTTATAGACAAATATATCAAAAACATCATCTAATGGTTTATGATTTAATTGAAAACCTTCAAAAAAACCAATTAATATAGGCTTTTCAGCTGATCTATTTTTTATATTTGTAAGCTTTAACATTGTAATTACATTTATATACTCAACTTCATTTGATAAAATAAAGACAATAAAATCAAATGAATTAAGTTTACTTTTTGTCTCAAGCGTATAAAGTTCCTCTCTATTTTTTTTTAGAAAACACTCAAAATCAAAAGCCGGCATAAAAACTCTTTCTGCGTAAATTTCTTTTTGACTATTAATTGCATTATATAGGTAAAGCATAGCATAATTGTTCATACCTATATCATACAGATTAGGGTAGCAAAGTGCCACCCTTGTTTTAACATTATCTTTATATTTTTTTGCCTCATTATACTCTCCTCCGGTGTATCTTAAAGGATTATCTATATTAGCAAAATTTTCCTTAGTTATCTTTAACATCAAAGACCCCTTAACTTAAATTAAATTTATTATATTCAATATTTATATTAGAATTAGACTTAACAAGCTTTAAAAGTCTGCTACTTAACTCTTTTGTTAATACTTCTGTCTGAATTAATGATTTCGTACTATACATATCTAACAAAGTATCTATATCATCAGGTAAATTTATATATATATACTTTAAATCTTTCACAGTATTAACATCAGCATACTCTGGAAGTTTTGAAAGTTTATACGTAGTATCCCTTAATAGATAATTTAAATTATCAAGATAAAACTTATTTTCTTTCATGGTAAAATCCTCATACAGCTTTAATACATCTTGAAGTAATGATTGTTTTTCATCATCTGAAATAACTTTAACTTCAATATTATTTTGATCATCATTTTGAGGAATATAATATTTTATCTTATCCTCTAAATTATTTAATAGATTTTTTTCATAATCAATTATATATTTTGATGTAACTGTATAATTTGCAACATTTAACGATTTACTTTGGCTAGCATCCTCGTTTGAAGTTTCCTTATTTTCTAAATTTATATTTGCAGGAGTAACACTGTTTTTAACATACTCATCTAATTCATCTTTCTTTGACTTTAATATATTGTTTGTATTATTGAGTAATAAGTTAACATCTAAATCACTTATAAGTTTTTCTTTTTCTGTATTTACATTTCTTAAATAATTCAATGTTTCAAGTTCTAAACTCACAGACTCTCTTTCAATTGCCTCTAATTCTTCTGAATTTAAAAGAATATTATCAAGTAACTTTTCTAGAGTGTAAACTCTTTCATTTATTTCATAATATTTAGAATTTATGCTTTTAGAAACTTCATCATTACTAAGCAAGTATACTGTTAGGACATCAGAGTCCTTGGATATCAAGTTATTAGATGTTTCCTTTAGTTTATTATTTAGCATATCAATCTTTTCAAGTTTATCTTTCGGAATATATCCTTCAAAAATATTATTTATTCTCTTATTCAAAAGCTTGTTTGTATTTTTCACTTGACTAATGTATTGAACAAGTTTAGATATCACTATCTTAGCATCAGATTCAGAAATATTTTTATCAAGTTTTACATTCCTTGTTGACACAACAATATTTCCAATTTTAAAATCAGGTAATTTAATACTCATATTATTTACTACATCTTTTATTGAATAACCTGTTGCTACATCTACAGTTGATACATCGTTTTTAATTTTTAATTTTTGATCAACCATAGAGCCCAGTCCAAAAAATGGAGTATCTATATTTAACCTTATAGCTGGATATTTTTCATATTCATTGGTATTATCGAGTTTATTTAAAGTATTATCCATTTCTTTTATATCTTTTTTTATTTCATCTACACATTCATTTATTACAGAAAGTAAATCAGCTATATTACTATTTCCATTATTATCAGTATTTTGTACATCATTTTCATTCGTACTCGCAAAACAAGTACCCATAAAAATTAAACACAAAAATACAAAAATCATGATTTTTCTAAAAAAGGTCTTTGTATACATCATATATTCCCCTTTATTTTTTAATATTATATCATTTCTTGATATTACTGTAAAGAAATAAAGGAAAGAATTTTTAAAACTTTCCTTTATTTCATAAATTTATCACAATATATATTCTTAGTATTTAAGAATTTTGACATTTCTCCCATCAATTTTGTTACCTTTTTATTAATATTTGTATCTTGTATTAAATAATCAGGCTCTTTTTGTAACATCATAATTTCAGCAAATGTTTCAGCTCTATCTTCCTTTTGACTCGACTTTGCATATTTAGTTAAAAAATAACTATTATTTAAATCATTATCCTTTTCATAAACATATTTACTATCAAGCTTTGAAATATCGGATTCATAGTTAAATTTACTTGGATTTAGTTCTTCCCAGCCATTATATACACTAAAACTTTTATCTTGCATATAATATTCGAAAATATGAAAAAGCTCGTGATGAATAGCTCTTTCAAATTTATCAGTGTTACTAATATATAACTTTATTTCTTTTAAATTGTTCTTTGAAGCTAATGCTATGTTATTATTAGTAAATTTATCTAATATTATTATATCCATTTTATATTCTTTATTTCTGAACATTTCAAACATCCCTCTTGGATATTTTTCAAGAGTATGAAATAAAACCTTAAGATTATTGTTCACAATGTTTAGATCATCTTCAACAATTGCATCTACTTTATTTGCATAATTTAATGAATTTTCACCATATATAACATTTATTCCATATAGTTCTTTTAATGAAGCAATATATGAATTTATTTCTACTTTTTTGTTTGTTATGTAATTTTTATTTTCTGTATCAACCAAATTTAGTGCTTCAGTTTCATCTGAACAGTTAACATACTTTTTAGTAATTAAAATTGTAATCAAAATTATAACCAAAAAAATTATAATGACACTAATTAACGATGCTTTTTTCTTATGTTTTTCTTCCTCCATTATCTCCTCCAAATATTAAATGTCATTCTATATATTCAATTTCAAATGATTTTTTAATATAACTATCTAAATCTTCAATTTTTTCTATATCTTCGGGTAAAATATTTGAAATTAAATTTTTAGAATTGTCTTTTTTATTTATAAGTGAAATTTCAATATTTGATATATGACTATATTTTCTAAACTTTTCCAACATTTTTATATACTTAGTAACATCATCTACAAAAGTATTAATATTTCCTTCATCAATATTATCAACATTCCTGCTTAAGAATATTTTTAAATTTCCATTATCAAGATATGCAATTTTATACTCTAAATTAAAGTTTTCATTTTTAAAAAAATCTTTTAATTCTTTATTTAATTTAGTATTATTTTGGCTTTGAAATTTTATTTTATACTCATCAAAAACTGCCCATTCTTTTATTTTTATAGTAATAAAATTAGATGAAATATTTGATGTTTCATTTTTCATAACAAAAGTATATCGTCTATTTTTATAAAAATTATATATACATTTTACTTCCTTAAACTTTTCATCTTTATACTCCTCTTCTAAGTAATTAACTAAAGCTTTTTTTGCATTAAAATATGATATATAATTTCCATTTAAATATATATGAACTAACATAGATGAAATAAAAAGGAAAATAGTTATGCAATAGACAGGTATTTTTCTTTTATTTTTAACTTTATTTTTTTTAAATATTTTTTTAGATTTTATAAAATATTCGCCACAAAGTTCTCCAAAAGCAATATTTAATCCATCACATAAACTAAAAAGTATATTATTTCTAATTTCTATATTACTTGTTACACGAATAATACATATAGCTGCTATGATTCCAAAAATTGTAGTCGCTATAGGTCTGTCAAATATAATTCTACCAACAAAGCCAAGCACAAACAATATAGGTAACATTTTTATATATATAGGTCCAGCATAACAAGCAAAAGTCCCAATAATTATAGCTAATACATAAAAAATTGCCTCAACATATTTAATAACATTCTTATTAAAAATTTTCTTTTTAGCCATACTTCTCACCCAAAATTCTACAATAAAATAATTATATACTATTTAATAATTTAGTACAAGTAATTTTTTTAGATTTGGTGAAGTAGTTCATTTAATGAACCATCAGAAAATTCTTCCTTACGAGCAAAACAATAGGTATAATCATTAATTTTTACAGTATTACCATCAACAGCATAACAAGCACCTGCAAAAAAAGCTAAAAGTTTATTTACACCCATAATTGGAAGCTTTTCAAAATTAATAATTAAAGGGCTTCCAAGCTTCATTTGATCAACCAAAAAGGCCGCTCTTTCATCATCATCTTGAATTTGTTCAAAAATAACTCTTTCTGAGGCTAGTGTTGTAGCCTCATTATTTAAATTATTAGAAGCTTCTTCATATTCATTTACTTTTTTTGATTTTGAAAATAAACCCATATTAATTAGCCTCCCTTCCCACATCATAGCCATCATTAGTTTCAAAAGGAATAACAGACGCATGATTATTCTTTCTCATCATAACTAGAGTTGTATCAGCATAATTTTGTAAAATAGCCGTACGCTGAGGCGGACATGCAATAATAACCTGAAGTGGCATCGTTGAAATAAAGTCCATCATAGATTTCATACGATTAGCATCCATCTTATCAAAAACCTCATCAAAAATAACCAAACCAATTGAATCAATGCTTTACTCAAAGGTATTTAAAGAAAAATCCGGAGGTGAAACTCAGGTTCCATTCTATGTAGCTATCATTGCTTCATTTGTCCGTATT
>OIYR01001138.1_pt1 | contig 13923 bp, 10 predicted proteins | sample 1588221 | NCBI WGS metagenome assembly OIYR01 (sample SAMN03283292) | human gut metagenome | biome: human-associated habitat; material: feces | host: Homo sapiens | place: Peru | collected 2012 | reverse complement strand
ATGCCTCCCTCCGTAATCAAAATCACGTGAATTTTTTTCTATTTCTTTTTTATGTGTTCTCTCATAAATTTCTTTATCAACAATTTCTTCTGCACTATCTTTTATTGCTATATGCGTATAAACCGATTTTTTTGCTATTTGATTTGGCGTTATTGTATAATTTTCTTCATTTTTTTTATTTATGTATTTGTTAAATAATGGACTAACATTTATATTTGCTTCAGCATTAACATATCTCAAATTACCATTTTGTATGCTATCAAATAATTTATTTATAGCCTCCTTTTTACTATGTGAATTTATTATTTTAATAGCTTCATCAGTTTGATTAACATCACATAAAATTTGACAATTTTTAACCACATCAGTAATATCATCAATTTTATCAATACTTAAAACTTGTTTTGGATCATTTATATCTACTTCTTGCTCTGATATCCATTCTTCAGAAAATTCAAAAACAGGTTTTCCTTCTTTATTTTTTTTCATAGTTACAACAGGATTAAATTTTTCGGGATTAATATTATAAGCATAATTTGGTCTTATTAATTTTACTACATTATTGCCATGTTTGTCTTGTTGAATTTTTATATTATCGTCACCATAAATATATATTTTTTTATCAATACATACCATTCCCGACTTTGAATTTCTTACCATATATGGATTACATTCTATTGGACTAGAAGATGCAAATACCCAATCCCCTACTTCAGTTTCATAATTATTTGCTCTATTAATAGATTTTGATATTTTTCCACCAATCATTTCTTTAGGCGAAACATCTGTTATATGAGTAATTGTTGCTTTTTGTTCTATAAATACTTGTTTTATGTCTTGTGCATATCTTTTCATTAATTCCAAGATTTGATTTGTTTCCAAATCTAAATAATTCTCATTTTTTAATAGGATTTGAGAATTTGATTGTATTTTTTTCCTTTTTTCATCTAATACAGTAAAGGCCTTTTCAACAGTTTCACTACTATATGTATCTAATTTTTTGTTATATTCATCAAGTAATGATTCTAATTCAACTTGTATATTTATTTGATCAAATATTCTGTTATCTTCAATATTTCTAGATTCAACCCCATTTTTATCGTTCATATATATCCCTCACTTATTTTTTATTATATCATTTCTGAAAAATTTTTTCACTAATTATAATAAAAAAATTTCTTTACTTATAATATTGATTTTTAATTAACTTAATATATTTCATATTTTTTACTATTAAATATACTATACTATATAATAATGTGTATATCAAGCATTATTTATCTTAATATCTAAATCTGTCGCAACATCTCAATTTATTGCATTTTACTTGACTTGTAATAATTTTAGATATATACTTATATCATAATCTTAAGGAGGTTTAAAATGATAGAAATTAGATGGCATGGCAGAGGCGGCCAAGGAGCTAAAACAGCTTCTCTTTTACTTGCTGATGCTGCTTTTAATACAGGAAAATATATTCAAGGATTTCCTGAATATGGACCAGAAAGAATGGGTGCACCAATTACTGCATATAATCGTATCAGTGACACACCTATTAGAATACACTCTAATATTTATGCGCCTGATTATGTTGTAGTTGTAGATGACTCTCTTATTGGAGCTGTTGATGTAACAAGTGGACTTAAAGATAATGGTGCTATAGTTATAAATACAAATGAAGATATTGATAGTTTAAGGAAAAAATTAAATGGATTTAGTGGTAAAATATATACTATAGATGCATCAAAAATAAGTATAGAATGCTTAAAAGCAAATTTTCCAAATACAGCTATGCTTGCTGCAGTTGTAAATATAACTAAAATAATGTCTAAAGAAGAACTTGTAGACAATATGAAAGATGCTTTTAGCCATAAATTTGCTAAAAAACCTGAAGTGATTGAACCAAATATGGAAGCTTTACTTAGAGGATACGATGAAATTAAAGGAGGTACTAAATGAAGAAAAAATATAGTTTAGGCGGTATAATTTTAAAAGATGGTAACTCTGTAGAATTTAAAACGGGTAACTGGAAAAATAAATATCCATATCACGATAAAGAAAAATGTAAAAATTGTATGATGTGTGTTCCCTATTGCCCTGAAGGATGTATCAGACATAAAGATGGAAAACTACTTGGTATGGACCTTGACTTTTGTAAAGGTTGTGGTATCTGTGCAAAGGTTTGTCCATTTCATGCAATTGATATGAAATCAGATATAGATAAACAGGAGGTGTAGATTATGGCTATTCGTGAGAGATTAAGTGGTAATGAAGCTGTTGCCACTGCTATGAAACAAATAAATCCAGATGTTGTTGCTGCATATCCAATTACTCCATCAACAGAAATACCACAATATTTTTCAAATTTTGTTGCAAATGGTACTGTTGATACTGAGTTTATACCTGTTGAAAGTGAGCATTCAGCAATGTCTGCTACAATTGGTGCTGCGGCTGCTGGTGGCAGAGTTATGAGTGCAACTTCATCACAAGGACTTGCACTTATGTTTGAAATGTTATATGTAGCTTCTGGAATGAGATTACCTATAACTCTAATATGTGCAAATAGAGCATTATCTGCTCCATTAAATATTCATAATGATCATTCTGACTCAATGGGAGTAAGAGACTGTGGATTTATTCAATTATACTGTGAAAATAATCAAGAAGCATATGATAATACAATTATGGCAGTAAAAATAACTGAAAAAACTAAACTTCCAGTTATGGTTTGCTATGATGGATTTATAACATCACACTCTATTGAAAATATAATGCTTTTAGAAAATGAAGAAGTAAAAAAATTTGTAGGTAAATATGAACCGGAGGAATATTTACTTGATATAAATAAAAATATATCAATGGGTCCCCTTGCTCTTCAAAAATATTATTTTAGCATTAGAAAAGATTTATCTGTTGCTATGGATAATGCTATAGATGTAATAAAACAAGTATCAGATGAATTTTATAAACTAACTGGAAGAAAATACGAACTTTATGAAAAATATAAATTGGATGATGCTCAAATTGGAATAATTGCTCTTAATTCAACAGCTGGTACAATAAAAGATGCTATTGATAAGTTAAGAGATAAAGGTATAAAAATAGGGCTTTTAAAACCTAGATGCTTTAGACCTCTTCCTTATACCTCTATTCCACAAGAACTAAAAAATTTAAAAGCTCTTGCTATTATGGATAAAGCTGATAGTATAAATGGATATTGCGGTCCTTTATTTGGAGAAATAACATCTGCTATGTTTTCTCAAAACGTACATGTAAATACTATAAATTACATATATGGACTAGGTGGTGCAGATGTAAAAATTGACGATATAGAAGATATTGCAAACAATTTAATAAATATATCAAATACAGGAAAAATAGATAAAGTTAAATATTTTCTTGGTCTTGAAAAGGAGGAGGTTTAAATGTATATCTTAAAAGAACAAATAAAAAAAGAAAATAGACTTACCTCTGGTCATAGGATGTGTGCTGGATGTGGTGCACCAGTTATTGTTAACGGTGTTCTAAGAGCATTAAAAGAAGAAGATAACGCAGCTATATCAGTTGCAACTGGTTGCCTTGAAGTATCTACTTGTACATATCCATACACATCATGGAAAAATTGTTCATTTATTCATACAGCATTTGAATGTGCACCTGCTACTTTATCTGGTGTTGAAGCTGTGTATAATAAATTTAAAAAAGATGGAAAAATAAATGATGATAAAACTACTAAATTTATCGGATTTGGTGGTGATGGAGGTACTCTAGATATAGGGCTACAATCATTATCTGGTGCAATGGAAAGAGGACATGATATAGCATACATATGTTATGATAATGGTGCATATATGAATACTGGAACTCAGCGTTCCTCTTCTACTCCACATTATGCTGATACTACAACATCTCCTGTTGGTAAGATAAAAAATGGAAAATCTCAAATGCGTAAAGATTTAACAGAAATAATGGTAAAACATAATATTCCTTATGTAGCACAGTCAGCATTGATTGGTAATCTAAAAGATTTATATCAAAAATCAGAAAAAGCAATTTACACCAAAGGCCCTACGTATATGTCTGTTTTATCACCTTGCCCTAGAGGATGGGGATATCCTACAGAAGATCTTCAAACTATTTCTAAACTTGCTGTAGATACTTGTTTTTGGCCTCTTTACGAAGTTGAAAATGGTAAATACAAAATAACATATAGACCTGCTAAAAAATTACCAATTGAAGAATTTTTAAAATTACAAAGAAGATTTAGACATATGTTCAAACCTGGGAATGAATGGATGATTGAAGATTTACAAAAAGAAATTGATAAAAAATGGGCTTATCTTGAAATGATGGAAAAAATAACTAACGAAAATTAGTTTTATTAAAAAGAATAAAAAAGCGAGCATATGCTCGCTTTTTTTATGGCCTATACTTTTTTTCAAACTCTAAAATAGATTTATACAACTCATAACTATTTTTTCACTTACTATCTTTCACAATTTTTACAATTACTACAGCCATTACATATAATTTTACTACCACATGTATAGCAGCTTTTTCTAAAGTACGGTTTATACTCATCTTTTTCTTTAAATAAGTTTTCTTGTATATAACTATTAAGTTTATATTTTATTTTCATTCCTTCAAAACTTAGTCCTGATTTATATGCCATATTACTTTGAACTTTCTTTGATTTTATTGTATATAATTTGCTATTTTTTTCAAATTTAGTTCCTGTTTCAATAAAGCAAAATGTTACATTTTCTTTTTTACACTCGTCACTTAAAGCTTTAACCCACTCGTATTTACAAACTCTCGAGCCATCATAGTTCTCTCCACCTGCAATTACTTGTTCAATTTGATTAAATTTTAAATATTTGCTTATAGACACTTTTCCAATAAAAGGATCTACCATAATCCCTTTATGTTTAGCTTTAACATTTAACAATATTGGAATTCTTTCATCAGCTCTTCTTTGATTTTCACAAGTCACATTTAAAATTACATTTTCATATCCATCATCCCAATCACTTGGCAAACAACTTTCTATCCTATTTGCTCTTTTAGTTAATATAAAAAATTTAACATCACTTCTAATTTTAATTATATTCCAAATTTCACCTCTCCATTTATCAGCTTCTTCTATAAAGAAATCTGATGTCATGCATATTCTTATTTGCTCTCCACTTTTTATTTTATAATTTCCATTCCTATCTTTTTTTAATGGATAATTAAAATTAGTTTTTGATTTGTAAATAACTGAAGAATCTTTTTGTGTTCTAACATTATCTAAATAATACATATAACAGTTATCGCAACCTTCACTAATTTTTTTACATCCATGCCATGGATTCCATATATCGTGCAATTTATATTCACCTGACTTTGTATTTATAATGTTAATTATATAATTTAAACATCAAGTTGTCAATAAAATACAAAATAGTAAAACCCGCTAAAAAAATATATTTTTTAGCGGATTTTTAGGTTAAAAAGTTTTATTTTTTAAAAATATAGTAATTCCATACATATCTTTATATTTACTTTGTATTTCAAGTCCATGTAGATAATTTTTATTTTCCTTATTTGAAGATGAAAAACCTGTACTTGAATACATTGGTAAAAAGAACGTAACTAAACAATATATACAAAATAGAGTAACAATTCCTTTTGATATTTCCTTTTTCTTTTTAAGCCAAAAAAATATATAAATTAAGCTTAAAAATTCAATAAAAATAAATAAAAAGTAATTTATTCTATAATGTATAGTACTTTTAAATTTAAAAATTATAAAAACTATAATTGGATATATAAAAAGAATTATAGAAATTATCCTCAAGATATTATATTTCCACATACAATTGTCTTTCTTTGGATTTTTTCCTACTCTTTTTTTTTATAACTACCATCTCCCTTTTTAAGTGAGTTTATAATTTATTTCATCTTCATTGAAACAACCTTAGATATACCATACTCTTGCATTGTAACACCGTAAGTAGATGACGCAACTTCCATAGTACCTTTTCTATGTGTTATTACAATAAACTGTGTATTTTTTGAATATTTTTTAATGTATTCTGCAAATCTATGTACATTTACATCATCAAGTGCTGCTTCAATTTCATCTAGTATGCAAAATGGAGGTGCTTTAAGCTTAAGTATAGCAAATAACAAGGCTGTTGCAGTTAGAGCTCTCTCTCCACCTGATAAAAGCATCATACTTTGAAGTTTTTTACCTGGAGGTTGTACTTCTATTTCTATTCCTGATGATAAAACATTAGATTCATCTTCAAGTTTTAATTCAGCTTTTCCTCCTCCAAACAGTTCTTTAAATGTTTCATTAAAGTTTTCATTAATTAGTTTAAACTGTTTTTCAAACTGTTGCTTCATTATACTTGTCATATTATTAATTAAATTTTCAAGTTTTTTCTTTGTTTCTTCTAAGTCTGCTTTTTGATTTGATATAAAATCATAACGTTCTTTTGTAGATTTATACTCTTCAATTGCTCCAACACTTACTTCACCTAGATCTTTTATTTCTTTTCTAATCTTTTCAGCATTTTTAACAATTGTCTTCTCATCACTATCATCTACTGGAAGAGATTCTATCATTTCTTTTGCAACAGATATAGTTATTTCATAATCATCCCACATTTTATTTTTTAGATTTTCTATCTCAATATCAAATTTTAATTTTCTAGCTTGAACTTTTGCTCTTTCATCTTTTAATTTATCTATTTTTCTTAATCCCTCTAGTACTTTTACTTCTAGAGTTTCTTGTTTTTGCTCAACTTCTTTTTTAGTATCTTTTAGACTATTTAAAATATTTGCAAAATCAAGTTTAAAGTTTTGTTTTTCTTTAATAGACTCTGTTAGAGTTTTTATTTCTTCTTCAGCATCCTTTTTTGAAGTCTCAAGATTTGCTATACTTGATTTCTTTCTTTCAATTCCCTCTTCAAAGTTTTGTATGTCTTGCGATAATTTATCTTTCATTTCGTCAATTGAACCACTACTTTCATCAAATGAAGAAATTGATACTTTAAGGTTTGCAATATCTTCATGTAAATTACTTACCATTTCAGATTTTTCTTTATTAAATCTCGAATACTCATCAACAATTTCTTGATTTTCGTTTATTTTTTCCTCAAGCTCTTCTACCTTTTTGTTATTTTCTTCAATATTTTCTCTTAAAGTTTCATTTTGCTCCTTTAAACTATCAATAGCTAATTTTGCGTTTTCTTTTGCAAGTAATACCTTCCTTTCTTCTCTTTCAATATTTAATAATTTCTCCTTAAGTGTTGCTATCTCTATTTGGCATGAAGATTTTTCTTCTACAATTTTGTTGTTTTCTTTTTTTGCTTCTTCTATTTGAATATTTAGTTCTCTTACGCCGTTATTTAAAGAACTATATTCTTTTTCTTTATTTGAAATTATCTCCTTTAAATTTTCAATTTTTTCTTTCCTACCAAGAAGTCCTGCTGAACTATGTGAGTTTTTACCACCAGTTATACTTCCTGTAGCTGAGAAAAGTTCACCTGTAAGAGTTACAATTCTTGCCATATTCTTTAATTTCTTTGACATTAAGATTGCATTATCAACAGTATCTACAACAATAGTTGAACCTAAACTTAAAAGTATTACATCTTTAAATTTAGAATCATATTTTACTATTTCTGATGCCATTCCTATATATCCATCCAATTTTCTTGCTTTATCTTTTATACCGTTATCTACCTTTTTAATAGTATTAATAGGAAGAAAAGTAACACGACCAAGAGAATTTTCCTTTAAGTATGAAATAATTTTCTTTGCTGTTTGTTCGTCATTTACAACAACATTTTGCATATATCCACCAAGTGCTATTTCCACTGCATATTCATACTTTTCCTCTGTGGATATCAATGATGCAACTGTACCATATACATTTTGCATGTTGTTTTTCTTTACATACAAAAGTGATTCTTTTACACTTTTGTAATATCCTTCATTTTCGTTTTCAAGGTTCGTAAGATAATTATATTTTGATTTTAAAGTCATAACTTCTTGATTTAATTTTCTCTCATTAGATAGCATTTCATTATATTTTTCATCCAGTATTTTTTTATCTTCGTTATATTTATTTTCTTTTTCAAGAATTTCATTTAGTGAAGTATTTTTACTATTTAAATTAAATGTAAGTTCCTCTTTAGTAGTTGTTACACTATCATTTGCAGTTATATTTTTATCAAGAATTTTTTCTTTTTCTTCTATTTGAGAATTATTTGCTTCAATTGTAGCCTCAATACTACTTGAATTCATTTTTAGCTCATAAGCTTCTTCTCTTTTTAAATCTATTTCGTCCTTAATAGCTGTAATTTGTTCTGCTCTTTCATCTAGAGTTGACATCACATTTTCTAATTCTTCCTGCTTTAATGATAATTCATTTTCAAATTTTTTCTTGTTTTCCTCAAGAGATTCTTTTTTCTTAAGTCTTTTTTCAATATCTTCTTTCAATAAATTTATTTTTTCAAAGTCATCTTTTATTTCAACATTTAGTCTTTCAATATTTTCATTAGCATTTTCAATACTAGCTCTGCTTATTTCAATTTTTGAAGAAAGTTTTTGATTTTCACTTTCTGTTTCATAAAATTTACTTTGAGTTTCTTCTATTTTCAAAGTAACATCTGCTAGTCTTTCTTTAAGATTCATTTTAGATTTTTCTAGTTCTGCTGATATTGCTTCTTCTTTTGATATATCATTTGTAAATGTCTCAATCACATCATCTATTTTGCATAAAGCTTCTGCATTTCGATTTAAACTTTGTATAAATATTCTAACATCTAATACTTTTAGCTTATCTTTAAGCTCTAAATATTTTTTTGCAACTTCACATTTTTTTTCAAGAGGTTCTAAGTTATTTTCTATTTCTGCTATTACATCATTTACCCTTGCAAGTGTACTATCAGTATTTGCTAATTTTTTTACAGCTTCATCTTTTCTAGTTTTGTATTTTACAATTCCAGATGCCTCTTCAAATATATGACGCCTTTCCTCTGATTTTGTTGATAATATTTCATCAATTTTTCCCTGAGATATTATACTGTATCCATCTTTTCCAACACCTGTATCCATAAAAAGTTCCTGAATGTCTTTAAGTCTACATTCAGCCCCATTTAAAAGATAATTACTCTCTCCACTCCTATATACTCTTCTTGTTACAACAACTTCTTTAAATTCAACTGGAAGTGATTCATCACTGTTATCAAGATATAACGAAACTTCAGCAAATCCAACTTTTTTTCTTGCCTGAGTACCTGCAAAGATAACATCTTCCATTTTTTGACCTCTTAAATTTTTTACACTTTGTTCTCCAAGTACCCATCTTACAGCATCAGATATATTACTTTTTCCACTTCCATTTGGTCCAACAATAGTGGTAACTCCATCTAATACTATAATTTCAGTTTTATCTGCAAAAGATTTAAATCCCTGTAATTCTAATTTTTTAAGCCTCATATATTTCTCCCCTTTTTTCTAGTTGATTATATAACAAAAAGCTACATTTTTCAAGCATTTGTGGCAAAAAAAGGCAGATAGCTTTACTATCCGCCTAGTATTATTTCCAACTTGCTGGAATTTCTAAATAATTTGAAAGTTTTTTGCAATCAATAAAACATTTACCAAAACTTGTTACAGAAGTAAAATTCCAAATAGGGTAAACCTTTCCTTCAGCATTCGCACAACCGCAAAACATGTAACCAAAATCTGTTGTCTTAACATTATTGGATAAGTCAGGAATATTCTTTAACTTTTTACACTGAAAAAATGTAAATCCAAAATTTGTAACTTCTGTATTATACTTAAATAAATCGTTTGGTACACTTACTAAATTTGAGCATTCCTGAAAAGCACCACACCACCATTTTCCAAATGAAGTTACCATTGTGTTATTATCAAACAATCCTTCAGGTACACTTTTTAAGCTAATACATCCTTTAAATACACCCGCAAACGTAGTTACCTTTGGACAATAACTAAATAGCTCTGCTGGTATGGATAAAACATTTTTACAAGCTATGAATGTTTCATTAAAATTTGTAACTAAAGTGTTGTTTTTAAATAATTCAGATGGAATTGTATATATTTTTTCACAACCTGAAAAAGTTGAAGAAAATGTTGTGACTTTAGAATTATTTGAAAATAAATTTGCAGGTATTGATGATATATTTTTACATCCTACAAACGTGCCAGAGAAATCTGTTACATTTGGACAGGTAGCAAACAATTTTTCAGGAATATCCCCACTTAAATTACTACAATTATAAAATGTTTCTTTAAAGTTTGTAACATTTGGCGAATTGCTAAATAAATTTTCTGGAATTGAACCTGTAAGCCCTGTACAACCACTAAAAACTCCACTATATGTTGTAACCTTAGAACAATTCTTAAATAAATTTTCTGGAATTTGACCTGTAAGCCCTGAACAGTTTTTAAATAAACCAAGAGACTGATATCCAGCTATATTTGTAATATTTTTACAATTTTCAAATAATTCCTCAGGTATAGGTCCTGTAAGTCCTTTACAACCATAAAAAGTCATACTAAAATTTTTGGCATTAACACAATCTGAAAACAGGTCACCTGGGATTGATCCAGTAAGATTTTCACAGCCATTAAATGCACCTAATCCCCATTCTATTGCAAAGCTTTCTATTTTTTTTGCACCTTTAAATAATCCACTTGGTATACTTCCAGTAAGGGAGCTACATCCATTAAAAAGACTTTGACAATTTTTTACATTTTTAAAAGTATTACTTGAAGGTAACGGTATTGGTCCAGTTAAATTTTTACAATTATAAAATGAATACTCATTGCTTGTAAGTCCTTCACCTAAACTTCCCCATTGTACTAATTTTGTAATCTTATCTCTACTTACTGCATTATCACCATCATAAAAATTTATATAGCCACACTTCCCAGTAATTTTCACAGTATATGTTCCGGCTTTTTCATATGTATGTATTCTATTTTCATCCGTGGAACTTGTAATCTTATACTCACCTGTCCCATCCCCATAGTCAACATTAAAGTTACAAGTCCCAGCTATTGGAAGAGTAATACTTTCTCCATCTTCTACAGTCCATTCTGTTATAAATGCTTTTAAGTATGTTAAGATATCATCATCTAAAATTACTCCCTCAGGTAATAATCCCATTTCTTTTGCAATTATATACTCACTTTTATTTTTGCCAATATACACTAATTCACCATTTTTTATTTCCAAAATTTTAGCATATTTATCTGTCATACTTTCTAGTATTTGTTGAATAGAAGGATCGCTTTTTCTATTTGCATTTAAATTTTTTGGTTCTTCTTTCTTAGCTAACATTTCAAATTTATACAATTCTAATTCCTCTTGCATTTGTCTTATATCTTGTCTAAAGACAGCCTCTTTTGCACTATCTACAGGATTATTTTTATTTATTGTAACAAGAATTACAGCTGAGAGTATTATTATTATTATTATAGTTATTATTAAAACAATCAGTGATATTCCATGTCTCTGTCCCATATACTTTCCCCTTTTTATTTTGTTTACATCATTCCATATCTTCTACTACTTGATTTAAAATTTTGATTGCATAATTTACTCCATAATTTATATTCTTGCATATCAGATGCTATTATTTCTATATGATATACTTTACTATCAAGCTTTATTATTCTTGCAATATCAAACTCAATATAATCAACATTTTTAAAAGCATCAGATATAATAGAGACGTAAGACTGTCCAACCTTATATGATATTTTAGCCTCTCTATCAGTGTATTTTTTGCCACTTTTAACATCAACTAATTCAAGATTTATTTTTCTCGTTTTATATATGTTACCATCTATTTCTTCAGTTTTTGAATTATCTGATAATTCAAAGAAATTTGGAATCATTCTAGAAATGTAATTTGGAATTTTTAATATATCTTGGCTCTTTGATGTTTTTGTTTTAGTTGGTAGTTCATAAATAAAATTTGAAATATTATTTAAATTTAATTTCTTAACTTTAACAAGTTCTGCCTCCTGAGGCTTTTCCTCTAATTTATCCCTTTTATTTTCCTTCTTTGCTTCATCAACATCCAATTCTAAATCAGCTTTAGAAAATAACATATCTGCAATATCTAATGTATCATTCTCGTTATAGTCCATATCTTCTAAATGTTCATCAAAAAGCTCATCAGCTTCTTTTGTATCTTCTTCTATTTTTTTCTCTTCTTTTAAATTTTCTTCTTGTTCATATTTTATTTTTTTTTCTGAAATAGACTTAGTGTTTACTATAGGTTCATCCTCAATTTCAGATATATCTATATCATCTAGTCCTAAATCATCTTCATCTATATCTATTTTTGGTATTTCTATATTTGATACATATATATCTTCAATCTCATTTTTACTCATTTCCTTTTTCTCAGGCTTTATAATAGGCTCTTTACCAAGCAATTCAGATATACTCTTTACATTATGTACATATTGTTTTGTTGTAAATATTTCTTTATTTTCTTGGAGAATATCTACCATATTACTAGTAAGTTTTTTAAATTTTCCATTTTCATTTTCAACTATTTGGGTTATGCTTTTTATAACATTTTTATACTCTCTTTTATCAACCGCATCTTGCAAATCATAAGTTGTTTCAAAATAAGTAGAAGTATTATTTAAAAGCCCGCTTTCTGAAAAGTTTGAAGATAAATTATACACTATAGCTTTTTCCTTATATTCAAATATACATATGCTACTATCAAACTCTATTAAATCATTATTACTAAAAATATATATATCCTTTGTAAATTTAAGCAAGGAGTCTAACATTATTTTTGTTGTATTTTTTTTATCAATACCTATAACTATATATTTTTTAGCATCTGAATCTATAAAATAATCCTCTAATATATTAAAACCGCCTTCTTTAAAGTTTCCACTAATTATATATACTCTTTTTGGACTATTATTAAACCTTTCTTCTATCTTAGATAAGATTGTATCATTATTATTTATTTGAAAAAACATTTTTGAATTCATATATATACCCCTTCTTTTACTAAATACTGTATATAATGATATACTAAAACTAAAGAATTGTAAATAGAATTTAATAAAATACACAAAAAGAATGAGTAAAAAATTACCCATTCCATAGTAATAATAAAAATTATTCTATAAACTATATACAGTACAATAAGGAATATTACCCTAAAAAGTACTTAATATTATATTGTGCAAAAAAATTATATTAATACATCATGCGTATGATATTTGTTTTATAATGTCATCCCTAAAATTGTCTAAAACAACGATTAAATTTATATTATAATCGGCTATAAAGTAAAGATCAGCTGTTGTTAAAACATATGTATAATTATATACTATTTGATTGCATAAGTTTAAAATTAAATTATATAATCTAGACTTATTGAATTCATCTGTAATGTTATAATCTAAAGCAATTTTATCAGATTTTATTTTTACTTCCTCATAATAGTTATATGAACTAGGTAATTTTTTTTTTACTTTTTTCTTCAACATTTTCATCACCTAGTCATATTATATCATTATTTTTTCAATTAAATATTTTTTCGACAAAAGTAGTTAGTTTATATCATTTTTTTTGCATTTTTTATTATTCGTAACTTGATTTGAACAAAAGTGACTTCGTCACCCCACCACTAACTACTTTTTTGTAGTTAGTGGTATTTTTAAAGATGTTATATTTAAGTTTCCACCTATCTCTAGACCACTCTTTTCTTTAACGGTCGTTGTTTTTGAACTTTATCCATCGCAATTTCTCGGTTTGGACTTCTTTTTTATTTATTTTCTTATTCTTCTCTATCTAATGAACTTACTCCTGATGTATATTTCTCACTTATTTAATCACCTCGCTTTCATTTTACA
>OIYR01001136.1_pt1 | contig 13937 bp, 13 predicted proteins | sample 1588221 | NCBI WGS metagenome assembly OIYR01 (sample SAMN03283292) | human gut metagenome | biome: human-associated habitat; material: feces | host: Homo sapiens | place: Peru | collected 2012 | reverse complement strand
AGATAAAGAAAAAGCTAAAGACATCATAAATGAGTATTTGACTGTGTTAGGATACACTAATTTAAGTGATGTAAATGATTTGCATTTATATAGAGATTACATGATTAATGAAATATATTGGACAGTGGAGAAGAGTGAATACAAAATTTCGATTAATGCTGTAAATGGTAAATTACTTTCTTTTGCTATATATGATAAAAGTGAGAGTACAGTATATTTTAGCGATGAGGTATTGAAGAATTTAAAATTATGTGATGGATATGATTTAATATCAGATGAAGTGATGGGTGAAATTAGAAACATAGAATATGCTAAGAAATATGGAGATCTTGTTAATGAATATCAGAGTGTAAAGATTATGGTTGAAAATAATAGAATAGCTAATATAAATGTTTTAGATTATGATTATACAGATACTGAAATTAATATTTCTAAGGAAGATGCTATAAGAATATTTAAAGAAAATGGAATTGATGTATCAGAAGATGAAATAGAATTGAGTATTGAGAATGTCGGAAGAACTAAATATGAAGAAGGTAATAAACTGTTTGAAGAAATTTCAGAGGAACAGATGAAAGATTGGAAATTATATGAAAATAAAATTGAAGTGAAGAAAGTTTGGAAAGATAAAAGAAATAAATTGGAAATGTTTTTTGTCTTGGCAGATACTGGTGAATATTTAGAAAATGGTATAGAAAGTCAATTAGTAGAAAAGGAACAGGAGTAGCTATCTAGCTGCTCCTGTATATGTTGTACTACCGTAAAGCCTTATAGGTGTCGTACCTGATCCAGGTACATGTGATGCGGCATTTAGAGCGGCAGTTCTTACAGAGGATTTTCCAACATAAGTTAGCCAGAAATAATAATTGAAAGTGTTAGAATTTCCAACAGTTATAGTGTTATACCATCCAATAAAACATCTATTTGAGTATCCAGTTGTATGAAAAGCTGTTGCTAAACTGTTATCAGCGGCACTATATGAAGAATCTATATAAACAAAGTCCCAATTTCCTGAAATCATAGAACTATTTATAGAATTTCCATAATAATCATTGAAATAACCTGTGCCACCTAATGTATGAACATACATTGCATAGCCATTTCCTGTATTTTTTATCCATGAAAGCATAGAATCTCTCGTTATAGCTCCCATGTCTGTTGTACATGAATATCCCAAAGAACTTAATCCATTAGAGGCATAAGATGCACAATTTTGATAGTAACTACTTTTGCTATTGGAAAATACTTTTGCACTTGCTGATGCATGGCATGTTGTTGCAAAAAATGCTAATATTAATACCATAAGAAGAATGGTAGAAATTATTTTTTTATTCATTTATACAGTCACCTCCAATTACTTTATTATTTTCAGCATCAATATAAATAATTGAATTATCTGATGATTGTATTACCCATGTAGGGCGGATAGAGGTATCTTGATTTGAGTTATCGTAATAATCGTTTGCTTTTTCCATTGTTAATGTTGCAGATACAACATCAGATGAAGATATTCCTAAATTTTCTGTTGCAGTTAATGTTGCTTCTTCTTGAGTTATTGTTGTTTCATTAGAAGTGGCTGGTTCATTGAAAACAGTTAATGAAACAATTTCATCTGTATCAGGAATAAAGAATACTTTAACTGACTCATATTTGTTATATATTCCATTATAATTTTTTTCAAAATTTGCTTGCCAGATTAGATCGTCAAATTTTTCTAAATAATTTAATTCATAATCACTTGGTAAATTTAAATTTTTATATTTATCTAAGATATAATCTTTAGCTGATGAAGAGTCCATTGACGAAACTTCTTGAGTTGTAGATATTTGTTTTGTATAAATTCCGATTAAATCATTGTTTGTATCCATGTTTATTAGATAGTTTGAATTTTCAATTGAGTATACGTTTTCGTCTTTTAATTCATCATAGATAACGGTAGTTTTTAAATTATCAGATGATACGTTTAATTCTTTTAGTATATTAGAACTTTTTGAAACGCTGGTTGCACTGACTTTTTCAGTAATTGTTGTTTGGTCTTGAGAAGAATTTAAGTTTACTGTTGCATATACAATACTTGCTGTTGTAAGAGCAAGTAGACCACTAGTTATTAAAATAATTTTTTTACTTTTTGTCATTGAATATTACCTCCATCAAAAAAATAATATAGCTATATCTTAAATAAAAAATAATATAAATATTAAAAAAATATAATATTTTTTTATATTATTAGAATTTTAAATTTATGAAACAACTTTTGAAAAATATTTAGGAAGAAAAAGGAAAAAATATTTAAAACAGCTCAGAGATGAAAGATAATTAAAATGTTAACGAACAAACATACTGTGCACATAAAAAATATAAATAATAATTTGTGTAAACTAAAAAAAATAAACTCACAAGGGCATGTGAATAAGTATGTCGAAAAAAATCGATGAAATAGGTTATTAACAGAGTTATCCACATTATCCACAAAAGAATGATGGGAGTTAAATTGATTAAAAATAGTTTACGTAATCAAAAAAAGTGGTTATAATATGGGCTTTTTTATGAGTGTACTGGAATATGTAAATAATTAATTTTATTGAAAAATGAGAAGTTCTGTAAATTATCCACAATAAAAGGTTGACAATAATATATAAAAGGATTAAAATAAGTAACATATTAATAGTGCGATGAAAAAGAGTGAATGTATTGCCTTTATCTAAAGAGAGTTAGAATGGTGAGATCTAATGTTAAAGAATATAGGATGGAACTTTGGAGCATATTTAAAATTAAGGTGGATTCTTTTTATGAATCAATTAGGGTGGAACCGCGGAGTTATCTTTCGTCCCTGAGTGGGGATTGTTGATGACTCTTTTTTGTTTCTTTCAAATAATTTTCATCATTTTGCTGTGTTACATTTCATTTTTAATTCCTGCGACGTACCAATGTACGCCTCGGAATATAAAAACTCATGTGCCTTGCAAAATAATAAAACTTATTTGAAAGCGAATAATAATTTTCATCATTTTGCTATGTACATTTCATTTTTAATTTCTGCGACGTACCAGTGTACGCCTAGGAATATAAAAATTCATGTGCCTTGCAAAATAATAAAACTTATTTGAAAGCGAATATTAATTTTCATCATTTGCTGTGTATATTTTATTTTTGAAAAATTGTATTGATAAAACAAAGGGAGTTGTTGATAGATCCAAATAAAAAGAAGGAGGAATTGATATGGTAGAATCAATGGAAGAAATCGTTAATCTTTGCAAAGCTAGAGGATATGTGTATGCAGGGTCTGAAATTTATGGAGGTCTTGCAAATACTTGGGATTATGGACCTTTAGGGGTAGAGTTCAAAAATAATATTAAGGATGCTTGGAGAAAGAAATTTGTTCAAGAAAGTCCTTATAATGTAGGTTTAGATGCGGCTATACTTATGAATCCTCAAACTTGGGTTGCTTCAGGACATGTTGGTGGATTTTCTGATCCATTAATTGATTGTAAGGAATGTAAAACAAGACATAGAGCTGATAAGCTTATTGAGGAATGGGCTCATGATCAAGGTAAAGATATGATTGCAGATGGAATGTCAGATGAGGAATTAATTAAGTTTATTAATGATAATCAAATTCCATGTCCATCTTGTGGAAAGACTAATTTCACAGATATAAGAAAATTTAATTTAATGTTTAAAACTTTTCAAGGGGTTACAGAAGATGCTAAAGCAGAAATATATTTGAGACCGGAAACAGCTCAAGGTATATTTGTTAATTTTAAAAATGTACTTCGTACAACAAGAAGAAAAATGCCAATGGGTATCGCTCAAATTGGTAAATCTTTTAGAAATGAAATTACACCTGGAAACTTTACTTTTAGAACAAGAGAGTTTGAACAAATGGAACTTGAATTTTTCTGTAAGCCAAATACTGACTTAGAATGGTTTGGATATTGGAAAAATTATTGTATGGACTTTTTAAAAACTTTAGGTTTAGATAGTGATAACTTAAGATTCAGAGATCATGAAAAAGAAGAATTATCATTTTATAGTAAAGCAACAACAGATATAGAATTTATGTTCCCAATGGGATGGGGAGAATTATGGGGAATTGCTGATAGAACAGATTATGACTTAACTGTTCATCAAAATGCTTCAGGCACAGATCTTCGTTACATGGATCCAGAAACAAATGAAAAATATTTACCATTTGTTGTAGAACCATCTGTGGGTCTAGATAGATTGCTTTTAGCGATTTTAACAAATGCCTATACAAAAGAAATGGTGGAAGGTGAAGAAAGAATTGTTTTAAAAATTCATCCAGCTTTAGCTCCATATAAAGTAACTATTTTACCCCTTATTAAAAAGATTCATGCTGGAAAAGCAAATGATATTTATGCAACACTTTGCAAATATTTTGAATGTCAATATGATGAATCTGGTTCAATAGGTAAAAGATACAGAAGAAGCGATGCCATTGGTACACCATTTGCTATAACAATTGATGATAACACAATTGAAAATGATACTGTAACTCTAAGAGATAGAGATACAATGGAACAAATTACACTAAAAGTTGATGAATTGGTTTCGTTTATTAATAAAAAAATAGAATTATAATTTAAAGCTAGAGAAAAATCTCTGGCTTTATTCTTTATTCTGTAGTATAATTTAATTAACAAGAAAAATGTTATGTAAAACTCTTGTAAAAATTTTAAAAGTTTGATAAAATGGGATAGTAGACTAGGGAGGAATCAATTATGGGATTTAGCTTAAAAAATATATTTAAAGACGACGATGACATGGAAAATTTAAATGGTACAGAAGATGGATACTACAATATTTCTGAAGAAGATGCTATAAAAGAAGCAGACAAAACTGGAAATAAAATGATTTTGCTTGAACCTCGTGCATACTCTGAATCACAACAAATTGCCGATCACTTAAAAAATAGAAATAGCGTTGTTGTTAACTTAAAAAGAGTAACATCTGATCAAGCTAAAAGAATTATTGATTTTTTAAGCGGAGTTATCTATGCAATTGGTGGATCAATGCAAAAAATAGGTGTTGGTATTTATTTAGTGGCACCTAAAAATGTTAATGTTCAAGGAAAAATAACAGATGACTCAGAAAAAACTAGTAAAAACAATGATGAAGAACTAGACTGGTAATTAGGTGGTGGCCTTATGGTAAATAAATTTAGTACAAGTATTCAAGGCTATAAAAAAGAAGAAGTTAATGATTTTGTTAAGGAAGTAACAGTGGAATATGAAAGCATGTTACGAAAACTTAAAAATAGTTGTGAGATAATTGAGACATTAAAGGGAGAACTAAAGCATTATAAAGATATTGAAGCAACTTTAAATCGTGCCATTCTTGTAGCGGAAGAATCAACAAGTAATATTAAAAAAGCAGCTTATGATGAATCAAAAGTAATATTAGAAGATGCTAAAAGAAATGCAACTAAAGTAATAAATAATGCATTACAAAAAGCAGAAAGAATAGAATCTGAAGCTGAAAGCTTAAGAAGAAAAGTTGCAGTATATAAAAGAAGATTTAGAACTCTAGTTGAAGATCAATTAGATGAAATGGAACAATTTGATGACAGAATAAATTAAAAACACTACTTTTTCTTCGTAGTGTTTTTTGGTTTCGTAATAAATTCATTAACTTTTTTCATCATTACATATCCTCTTGATACTAAAAAAGCTATACCAAATAAAATAATTATAGACCCATATACATATTGTGCATAAGAATCTTTCTTTATATATGCTTCAATAAGTAAATAGATACCAAATAAAATTAAAATAATACTATAAATTAATATTCTATTAAATCTTTTCTTTAATTCTATTCCTTGTTCAGTTTGATAAAAATCATTTTTAGCTTGTTTTTTTTCATTATTTGAAAGCCTTTGATACTTGTATTTTTTCATAAATAAATCACCAACTAGATTATATCACAAAATAAAGTACTAGTAAAATAAAAAAAATTTGATATAATTAGATATAGGAAGTGATAGTGTGAAAAAATTAAAAATTATATTTACAATTCTTATTTTAATCGTCGTAGGATTCTTTGCAGTAAAATTTATTCTAGGTTTTATGGAAGAGGCAAGAATTAAAAAGATTAAAGAAGGATGGTATATTGAGGTTAAAATTGAAAAAATCAATATAAGAGCAGAAGCCGATAGAAATAGTGCAATCCTAAAAGAAGCTAAAAAAGGTGATGTATTTAAAGTAGATGATTATGAAAATCATAATGGGAACTATTGGTATCATATAGAATATGAAAAAGAAAAATGGGGATGGATAGCAAATCCGCTCGGAGATGAATATTTAAATGATGAAAATAATCCAGAAGATATAAAAGCACCGACGATTAAATTCTTTGATACCATATATTATGTTGATTCTATTGATGATATAAATTATGATCACCTTGAGGTAAAAGATGATAAACCTGGGGTTAAAGTAACTCACAAAGTTTATCATGAGGTAGATGAGACTGAAGGTAAAGACCAATATTGGATACTTTATATTGCCACAGATGCTGTAGGTAAAACAACTAAAAAAGTTCAAAAAATAGAATTTAATAAAAGACCAGATGAATCAAAAGTACTTGATTTTAGCAAACTTGAAGAAGATCGTAAATAAAAAATTTCCCAACAAAGTGGGAGATTTTTTTTACATCTTTTATTGTTATCATTTATTTACTTATTTATTTTAGATAGTGTTTTATAAAAGGTGCCGTAAATTTTATAAAAGTAAATTTTGTAGCTATTTTAAAGAATTAAGTATAAAAATTAAAAATCTAGCAATAAAAGCTACTTGCTAGATATTGTTTTATCAATAAATGGTGGGTTGTTAGGGATTCGAACCCTAGACCCATTGATTAAGAGTCAATTGCTCTACCAACTGAGCTAACAACCCATGTTCTTCAAGAACAAATAAATTATATCAAATAGAAACAAATAATGCAAGTGTATTTGCGTAATTTACTTATTTATAATTGCTAGATTATTTTAAAAATGTTATACTTATTATAAGATAGGGTTGATTATATGTTTGGAAAAATTAAAAGAATTAATAACAACGAAGTAACAATTGAAAATATAACTGGCAAAGCCATCTCTAATATTATAAATTGCCATGTCGTATTTTTAGAAGAAAATAGAAAAATTATTGGTGAGGTAACATACATTGATGAAATGGAAGCAAAAATTTTACTTATCGGTGAAATAATAAATGACTCATTTCATTCTGGTTTAATAAGAAAACCAAGCGGAGCATCTCAAGTACGTATAATTAATATAAGTGAACTAGAGTTAATGTATGGTGAAAATGAACTAAACAAAGAAAATTTATATTTAGGAACATCTGCCGTATATCAAAATTTTAATATTTCTGTACCATTAAATAGTTTCTTTTCAATGCATAGTGCCATAATTGGTAATACTGGTTCAGGTAAATCTTGTGGAGTAGCTAGAATTTTACAAAATTTATTTTTATTAAACAAAAGTAAACCCATTAATTCTCACATTGTTTTATTTGATGCCTATGGAGAATACGCTAATGTATTTAATAAATTAAATGAAGAAGGTTTAAAGTTTAAAAAATATACCACTAAAATAATTGATGAAGATGAAGAGCAGTTAAAACTACCAATTCAATTCTTAGATGTAGATGACTTAGCTTTATTATTACAAGCAACAAGCAGCGATCAAATACCTGTTTTAAACAAGGCATTAAAACTAGTTAAAATATTTAAAAGTCAAAGTCCAGAGATAAAAAAATATAAAAATGATATAATTGCAAAATGTTTAATGGATATTTTAACAAGTGGAAAATCATCAAATAATATTAGAGATCAAATAATAGCAGTTTTAACTCATTATAATACCAATGAATTAAATCTAGAATCGATAATTCATCAGCCAGGATATGATAGAACATTTAGACAATGCTTATTAATTGATGACAGTGGAAAAATGAATGCTATTTTCGAGGTAATGAAATTTTTACAACAATTTGAATCTGTGAATCTCGAAGATATAAAGATAGATGAAACTATAAACTACACTTTAAATGATTTATACGAATCTCTAGAATTTGCTTTAATTAGTGAAGGAACTATTAATAATGATATTGCCTATAAAGAAATGAATATTTTAAAAACTCGTCTTCAAGGAATAATCAATAGTGATGACAAAAATATATTTGATGTAAAAGATTTTATAAGTAAAGAACAATTTATAAAAGATACATTTATTGATAGCAACTTAGTAAATATTAATTTAAGTTTTATAGATGATAGATTTGCCAAGGTTCTTACTAAAATATATAGTAAAATATTATTTAATTATACAACAAGATATATTCCTCGTGGACATATTTCGTTTAATATAATTTTAGAAGAAGCACACAGATATGTTCAAAATGATAATGACATGAATATTATTGGCTATAACATCTTTGATAGAATAACCAAAGAAGGAAGAAAGTATGGAACACTTTTAACTTTTATAACCCAAAGACCAAATGAACTTTCTAAAACAGCTTTAAGTCAATGTGCTAATTTCATAGTGTTCAGAGTATTTCATCCCAGTGATTTAGAAATTGTAAAAAACATGAGTACGAATGTATCTTCCGAAACATTAGAACAAATTAAATCTTTAAATCCAGGATGTGCTTTTGCTTTTGGAACATCTTTCAAAGTACCAGTGCTAATTAATTTTAAATTACCAAATCCTATGCCAATAAGCACAAGCGTAGATATTAAAAACATTTGGTATGAAAAAAGTGATTATAATAATTTAGCATCTATCGAAGAAATTTTATAAAATATTTAGACTTTATATTGAAATAGATTTCATTTTGTGATAATATAATCATGAAATCGATGCGAAAAGACACGATTAATAATTTAGTTTTTATAGAGAATTAGCGGTAGGTGGAAGCTAATAAAACACTTATTAATTACTACTTTTCAAGAGGGTTAATAAACCACGGATAAGTCCGTTATCAGTAATTAAGTAAAATAAAGGGATGGTACCGTGCAAAAAAGCACTCCTTGGTATCATTCTTTTTTTGTTGAAGGGAGGAATGCGTATGGACTATGACACCGAAATGAAAAATTTAAGAAATAGTATGCTTGATTTAAAAACAAAAATATTAATGATGAAAAGTAAAAAAGACGTTCCAGATTTTGCAGAACAAATTGAAAATTATACTAAAGAGTATAACGAGTTAAAAAGAAAATATGCAATTCTCATTATGGAACAAAGACAAGAAAAGAAAGAAGGAAGATAATATGATAAATATTAAAGAAGATGCAAAATTAAGTGTAATGAATCACTCATGTGCCCATTTAATGGCTCAAGCTGTTAAACATTTATATCCAGATGCTTTATTCTGGGTTGGACCAGTTATTGAAGAAGGTTTTTATTATGATATAGACCTTAACGGTAAAACTTTAAATGAAGAAGATTTACCAGCTATTGAAAAAGAAATGAAAAAATTAGCTAAAGATGGCAAAAGAATAGTTAGACATGAATTAAGTAAAGAAGAAGCATTAGAAATGTTTAAAAATGACCCTTATAAAATCGATTTGATTTCTAGAATGGATGAAAATGCTCAAGTAATTTCATGCTATACTCAAGGGGACTTTACTGACCTATGTCGTGGGCCACACGTAGATACTGTTAAAGAATTAAAAAACTTTAAACTACTTAAAGTTAGTGGTGCCTACTGGAAAAATGATGCTAAAAATCATATGTTACAAAGAATATATGGAGTTTGTTTTGATACACCGGAAAGATTAGAAGCTCACTTAAAAGAACTTGAAGAAGCTAAAGAAAGAGATCATCGTAAAATAGGTAAAGATTTAAAGATATTCATGACTTCAGAATTAGTTGGTCGTGGACTACCATTATGGTTACCAAATGGTTATACTTTATGGAGAACACTACAAAACTACATCACTGATAAAGAAATAAAATATGGATATAGTCATGTTCATACTCCAGATTTAGGTAGTGTAGAACTTTATAAAACAAGTGGACATTGGGATCACTATAAAGACGATATGTTCCCAGCAATGGAAATGGATAATGAAGCATATGTTTTAAGACCAATGAATTGTCCACATCACATGGTAATGTATAAAAATTTCTTACATTCATATAAAGATTTACCAATCCGTATTGCAGAAATAGCTAATGACTTTAGATATGAAGCTGCTGGTGCTGTAAAAGGTATTGAAAGAGCTAGATCATTTACTCAAAATGACTCACATATTTTCTGTACTCCAGAACAAATCGAAACAGAATTTAAGGGAGTTTTAGATTTAATTATGGATGTCTACAAAGATTTTGGCTTTAAAAATTATAAATGCCGTTTGTCTTTGAGAGATCCAGAAGATAAAGAAAAATATTTCCAAGATGATGAAATGTGGAATAATGCTGAAGATGCATTAAGAAAAGTATTAAATGATATAGGTATTGACTATATTGAAGCTAAAGGTGAAGCAGCATTCTACGGACCAAAACTTGACATATTAATTAAACCTGCAATAGGTAATGAAGTTGCTTTATCAACAATTCAACTTGATTTCCTACTACCAAGAAGATTTGAACTATACTATATCGATGCAAATGGTGAAAAGAAAACTCCAGTTGTAATTCATAGAGCAATATTAGGATCATTAGATAGATTCATAGCACTTTTACTTGAAGAAACAAAAGGAGCACTACCTCTATGGCTTGCTCCAGTAGGTATAAATATTATACCAGTAAATAAAGAATATCATTTAGAATATGCTACATCTATTTATGAAATGTTAAAAGATGCAAATTATCGTGTTGAACTTGATGATAGTGATGAAAAATTATCTTATAAAATGCGTGAAAGCCAAATAAGAAAAATTCCTATTACATTGATTCTAGGACAAAAAGAAGTAGATGAAAAAACAATCAGTTACAGACTATTTGGTAGCACAGAAACAACGACAATGGGTATTGAAGATTTCCAAAAATACATTGAAGATTTAATGATTAACAAAAAGTAATATGGCAAAGCATATTGCTTTTTTTTTGTTTTTATACTAAAATAATTTTTACAAATTTGTATCACAGATAAATTAATAGAATATGTGATATCCAGGAGGTAAAATTATGAAATCAATTGATGTACTAAAAGGATTGACATTAGTTTATAATGAAGAAGAAGCAGCTGAAATAAATAAAATAATAAGCTTTATTAATAAATACAGTTTTATTTTTGTAGAATTCAATAAACAAGATAATAAAATTCAATTAAATGTTGAAGACTTTTATGAATTCTTGAAAAAACTTACAGATGCTTTTGCAGATAATGAAAAAGTAAAAACTTTAATTGAAGAAAGTGATTTTCTCCCATCTTCTTATATTACATACATGAATTTAAAGAAAAATAATACTGAAGAAGATAAAAGTCCAGAAAATATGTCATTAGAAATGGTACAATTTTTGGTATCTATAAAATATTATAATTATGATGCTAATAAAATATACGAAACTTTAATAGCAAATGACGATTCTAAATATAATGAAATTTTTGAGAAAATAAAGGATGACAAAAGAATGGAAATATATAATTGCTTTTTAAAAGACATAGCATCTTTCCTAGATGAATTTGATTCTTCAATGTTAAATAATTTGGAAGAAATTATAAATGTTTTAACTAAAAAAAGTATTGACTATATTAATATTGCAAAAAAATCAAAGAGTTCGAACGGTGATTCAAAAAAGTTGACAAAAAGTGAATTTGAACAACTTTTTAAAGAATTTTTAATATATATTAATGCTCCAGAAGAATGGTTTCTTATATATCGCAAACTAATTGAACAAAATTTAATAACTTTTAATTACAGTGAAATCATAGAAAATGGAAAATGTTTTTTAGATATTAGTGATAATATTTGGAAAATAATCTTAATATCAGATGGAACAATCAGAACACTTGTAACTTTCATTCATGAATTTATACACTATATTTCTAAAAACGAAAATAATGTTATGTCTCTTATAGAGTTTCCATCAATATATTATGAATTTGTGGCAATTGAATTTTTAAAAAGTAAAGGATATTCAGATGAGATTTTAAATGAAATACTAAATATTAGAAATTTGAATAGCTCAAGTCTATTTGGTGACCAAATTATGATATTTACTGACGTCTTAAGATATAAGAGAAGTGGTCCAATTTTATTAGAGGATAAAATACAATTTTATGAAAAATGGATTGAATCCATGAATAATTTTAAAATTAAAGCAAGACAAACATTAGAATTAGCCGGAGCAAAAGATATACCTGACTTTTTAATAAATTTAGAAACTAGAGATGCCGAAGAATTAGTGAAAATAGATATTGATAATAAAATTGAAGATTTCACTAGTTTAAGTCTACTAATATTGGATGGTTATCAATATTTTATTGGCAGTTTATTAGCTTCTAATATTGTAGGTATTGAAAATAAAGATTTTAGAAATATTAATATGATAAACGTAACAAACCATCTTAATGAGTATACAATTACAAGCTTATTAAAATTATTTAATATTAGTTTATCAAGCGAAAAAGTTAATTTAACTTTATCTTTAAAGAAAGAGAAATGATAAACTTGCATTTTGTTTAAGTTTGTGGTAAAATAGTTGCCAATTTAAGGGGGATTATTATGGAATTTAAAAATAGGGATCAAGAGAGAGCTTTTATGAAAAAAGAGGCTAAAAGGTTAGGCATATCTCATATGGCAGCATATACAACATATTATGCTAGAAAATTACTTGAAAGACTAACCCTAATTAATAATGGAAATCTGGTAGTAAAGGGAAGTTTTAGTCAATATGTTCATTTAAAAGAACTTACAAGACCAGTACTTGATATAGATTTATCATCCACTTTATCACATCAAATACCATTAGAAATTTTATTCGCAGCAATATACGATACTTTTTCTGATGAATTAACTTTTGATTTAACAACAACACCAAGACAAACAAAAAATGGCGTTTATAAAATACCTGTAATAGCAAAAGTAAACTATGAAGGCTCTAAAGAAATGATAATACCAGTGCCAATAGATTTTAAAGAAAATAATAAAGTAATATTTGAAACTCAATTTAAAGCGGTTGAACCTTTATTTGAAGGAAATCAAAAATTTTATATAAATACTCCATCTTTTGAAGAACATATCGCAGAAAAACTTTACATAATTGCTCACAACACTAGAGAAGATATCCCAAATACAAGAGTAAAAGACTTTTATGATATATATAAATTATTTGGACAAGATTATGATGCAGACAAATTTAGTTTGTATTTTGAAGCTATGATTATTATGTATGGGATGAATCTTGAAGATGTAAGTGCAAAATTTTTAAATAAAGAATTTGTTAAAAGACACGAAGAACTATGGAAATCCATAAAAGAAAAATACCAATTTGTTGATAAAGATATTGATTTAAGTGAAGCCGTATTTTTTACAAAAGCAGTTTTAAGTGATCAAATACAAAAAATTAAAACAGGTGAATTTAAAGAACAAGCCTATTCATTAGTAAGAAAAAAATCCTAAGGAGGACAACATGCAGGTATGTAACTACAAAAAAAGTGAAATAGAAAGTAAAATTGAGCTTAATGCAAACGATTTGAAGAATATAGCAAGTAAAATAGAAAATTTTGAAAGTTCTATAAAAGCAAATAAAAATATAGGTATTGTACTTGGAATAATTGCTATTGCTTCTGCGTCTATAGCTACTATTTCTATTGTAAGAAATTCAAATAAAATATTAGCAGCTTTATATTTAGTTACATTGGTTTGTGTTGTAGCATTAATATATAAAGCAAATATGTCAAAAAATAAAAAAAGAAATATTTTATTAAAAAGGCAAGAAAAAGAGAATTTAGAAAATTTGC
>OIYR01001133.1_pt1 | contig 13948 bp, 9 predicted proteins | sample 1588221 | NCBI WGS metagenome assembly OIYR01 (sample SAMN03283292) | human gut metagenome | biome: human-associated habitat; material: feces | host: Homo sapiens | place: Peru | collected 2012 | reverse complement strand
CTACCGCCACCGCAATTAGCCACAACCCGCAGGCCCTCTTGTAATTAAATTCTAACTTTTCGTTTTTTCATATCCTAACATTCGCCGAAAAACCTCTCTAAATTCTAATTTATTTGTCTATGTTACTTAATATTATAGTATTTTTTAGGCATTTCATTTTCCTTTTTTGTAATGCAGTTTAATTGTATCAAAATTACTTTCAATCTGTATTAAAATAATCATAAATCTCTTTAAAAAGGGTATGCAATATTTCTTGCTCTTCTTCATCTAAATTATATTCAGAGATTAGCTCATCCATATAGTCAAATACAGTGAAATGATTTTTTATTCCATTCATAATAATCGCAAATTTCAAATCATTTAGTTCAGTTTTATTAAACTCTTTTAACTTCTTCATATCAATTTTAGTAATTGGATGAGGAATAACATCCAGAGTACTGTAAATTGTTTTTCCTAATAAATAATCTGTCGTTGTATCAAACAACTTCGCTAATTTGACGACGGCTTCTAGATTAGGTTCTAAAGTTCCATTCTCCCAACGCGAATAAGTACCTTGTTGTACACCAATCATCTCAGAAACTTGTACTTGAGTTAACTTCTTACTCTTTCTCAGTTCCTTAAGACGATCTCCAAAAGAATCATTATTAAACATTGTATCTCCTTAAATATACGATTCGGTATATTTTTGCTTGACAAAATATTCTAAACGGTATAAAATGGAATTATTCCATAAGGAATATTTATTTTAAGATAAAATATTCCATTGAGAATATTATAGCATAAAAGGAGGTAAAAGCGTATGTAACTAGTAGTCGATTTAAAAAATTTTAATAAAGGAAATTCTATGAAATTAATCAAAACTATATTATTAACTTTATCCATTTTTATTTTAATATCATGCTTTAATGATAAAAGTAATTTAGATTATGTTCCCGTAGATTCTCCGAAATCTTTTAAGGTTTTGGGATTTTGCACTCCCGCTCCTGAAAACGCTTTAAACTCTAAATATGCGATTATAAATAAAACTATTGCGGAAGTTAATTTTGATTATGCAAATAATAATTATTATTATAGAGCTTCAAAAAAATTAAACGATTTATTTAAATTAAATAATATAAATATTAGTAATAAAGAAAATATTTCTAATAATATTAACGCTATCATAGAAGAGTTAGATTTTATAACCAAAGATATTGAAAGCATGAATATTATAATAAAAAATAATTCTGATAATAAAAAAGTTATATTATGGAATATAGAAAATATAAATTATTCGCTTTTGTCTACTTCCGCTAAAAATAATAATTTTGATATTGAAAAACTTGCATTAACGCTTATGAAAAATAAATTGAATACAAATAATTAATGAATTTCTCCCCAACTTTTGCCTTTATGAATATCCACTACTATAGGAACATTTGCTTTAACCGAATGCTCCATTATATCTTTCATAACTTTCATAGCTCTGTCGGATTCTTCTTCTGAAACTTCAACTACTAATTCATCATGAACTTGCATAACTATTTTTGCAGTTTTGAAATGATTTTTAAACTCTCTATGAATTCCTATCATAGCGACTTTAATCATATCGGCGGCGCTTCCTTGAATTAAAGTATTCAAAGCCATTCTTTCCGCTTCGTTTCTAACTACAGAGTTTGAAGAGTTTATAGTTTTCGATAAATCTCTTATTCTTCCCATCATAGTTCTAACATAGCCTTTATTTTTAATCTCTTTAATTGCCTCTTCGCAGAAAGGTTTAACTTGAGAATAAGTTTCAAAATAACTTTTTATAAACTCGTCCGCTTCCTTTCTTTTTATATCCAATTCTTTTGAAAGCCCGAATGCAGTTTTTCCGTAAATTATTGAAAAGTTAATAATTTTTGCCGTATTTCTCATTGAAGGAGTAATATGCTCTTTACTTACGGAATATATTTTCATTGCGGTTTTTTTATGAATATCATCATTATTTTTGAAAGCTTCTACTAATGTCGGGTCTTTACTAAAATGAGCGAGTAATCTTAATTCTATTTGCGAATAATCGGCTGATATAAGCAAATTTCCTTTTTCGGCTATAAAAGTATTTCTTATATCTTTACCTTCTTCTCCTTTCACGGGTATATTTTGTAAATTAGGCTCTGAAGAAGATAATCTTCCCGTTGCAGTTACGGTTTGATTAAAATATGCATGAATTCTATTTGTCGATTTATTAACTAAAGTCGGAAAAACATCCAAATATGTGTTTTTTAATTTTGAATATTTTCTATAAGTTATCATATTTTCCGCTATTTTATATTTTTTTGCAAGTTCGCTTAAAACTTCTTCATCCGTAGAAAATCCCGTTTTAGTTTTTTTTGCAGTCGGAAGTTTTAATTTTGTAAATAATATATATTCAAGTTGTTTCGGAGATTGCAAATTAAATTCTTCTTTAGCTTCTTTATAAATGTCTTTTTGAATTTTATCTAAAAGCAAACCATATTCTTCCGATTGTTTTTCCATTTTTTTAGAACTAATATAAACTCCGTCAAATTCCATATCGGCAAGAACTTCTATTAAAGGCATTTCTATATTAAAAAATAATTTGTCAAGCTCAAGTTTCTTTATTATCGGGGCAAAGCATTCGTAAAGCCTAAAAGTTATATCTGCATCCTCGCATGCATATTCCACTACATCTTTTAAGTTTACATTTAATAAAGTTTTTTCGGCGTTATCGGTTATATCTCTATATTTTATTGTATTATAAGACAAATAACTTAAAGCCAAATCGTCCATATTATATCGGCTTCTTGCAGGATTTATAAGATAAGCGGCGACCATAGTGTCGAAATACATATTTCCAAATCTCTTATTTATCGCTCGCATCATTTTATATTCGTATTTTAAATTATGTCCTATTACTTTTATATCTTCTTTAGCCAAAGTATCGAATACTAATTTTAAGCAAGAATCAATATTTATTTTAGTTCTTCCGCTAATATCAAAATAAAAAGCTTCTTTTGATTTCATAGCAAACGAAATGCCGATAATTTTATCTTCAAAAACATTTAAACCCGTAGTTTCAAAATCAACGCATACCAATTTTTTATTATTTATATCTTTAATAAGATTATTTAATTCTGTTTCGTTTTCTATTAAATAATAATTTGCATTGCCGTCTTTTGCGCTCGATAATATCGTTATTTCTTTTTCTTCTTCTTTTTTTATTAATTCGCTTTGTAATTTATTTTCTCTTTTATTTTTTTTATCTGTTTTTTTTGTTTCGTCCGATATTTTTACTTTATCTTCTTTTTTCGATTTTATAGTTCCGTTTTCGGATATATAAGAATTAATTTTATTTCTAATTTGTTTTAATTCCAAATCGTCAAGAATTTTATTAACTTTTTCAATATCAATTTTATTATTTTCAATATCTTTATAATCTAAATTTAATTCTTTTATATCTCTTTTTATTGTCGCAAGTTTATAACTCATATAAGCGTTTTCTTTATCGTTAATCAATCTTTCTTGCAATTTTCCTTGAATAGAATCTATATTTTGATAAACGCCGTTTAAGGTTTTATATTCTTGCAAAAGTTTAACAGCCGTTTTTTCTCCGACTCCTTTTACTCCAGGAATATTATCCGAAGAATCGCCCATTAAAGCGAGTAAATCTATAATTTGATTAGGATAAACTCCTCTCTTTTCTTTAACGGTTTCCGCATCGTATTCTATTAATTCATTATCTTTATTGCTTGCCACAACGCTAACATCTTTGTCGACAAGTTGAAGTATATCTTTATCGGGAGAGTAAATTATAGTTTTTATATTTTCTTTTTTATTTCTTTCTGCGATATATCCTATAATATCGTCCGCTTCGTAATTATCCAAAACTATTCTCGATATTCCTAAAGCGTCTATAAGTTCGTATAAAATCGGAATTTGACTTCTCAAATCGTCAGGCATACTTTCTCTATTTTCTTTATACTCTTTATAAATTTCGCTTCTGAAAGTTTTTCTTGAACTATCTAAAGCTATAGCGACATAATCGGAAGGATAAGCGTCTAATAAAGAAAAATAAGTTCTCAAAAAACCGTTTATTGAAGAAACATTTTCTCCTTTTGAGTTTAAAAGCGGTCTTTTCAAAAAAATAAAATGATATCTATAAAGGATACCGAAAGCGTCAATAATAAGAAATCTTTTTTTCATAATTCTATTATACTATAATATTTTTATTAAGTAAATAACGACTTTACGATTATATTTTTTATAAAAAATTCAAGCGAAATTCAATATAAATTATGTTTACATAATATATAAATTTTTTTTAAAAAATCCTTGACTTTTTTAAATTAATTATTATATTAAGTATAGAAAGATTAATTAAAGCCAGAGTAAAACTCGGCAGGAGGCGTTTTATGATGAACAAAAAAATCTTTAAACTTTCAGCATTAGTTTTTATTGTAGCTATTCTTATAGTCTTTTCAATAAGCTGTAAGAATAAGGTAACTGGAGCAAATAACCTTACCTTATCAGGAGAAGCTCCAACCGAAGAAGTAGTTAAAGTTGACGATAATAAAGATATCAGTCAATTTGAAAATAAAACATATAAATCAAATATAGAAAAGATAGGACCTGTTTCTGTAGTTTTAGTGGCAAAAATTGTAACCCCTGAAGTTAATGAGTCGTATCTTGAAGTAAGATATACAGACCCTAAAGACGAAAACAGAGAAATTTGGGAAACTGAACAGTATTATTATCCTATAAATGAAAAAGGCTCTGTATATAATTTACAATACAAAAAAGCAAATTATGTAGAAGGAAACGGATATATAACTTACACAAGAGAAGCTACGGCTACTTTTGGAACAGACGGTTCTCTTACTCTTAAATGGAAAGGCGATTTAGCCGAAAGAGGAGATATAAAATTAGCTTTACAAAAATAAAAAAAATTAAATAATAAACTAATGCTTTGAAAGTCGAAGTCATTAGGGAGATTTTTCTTCCTAATGGCTTTTTTATTAGACTATAATTATAATGATTTATAAAATTCAATTAATATTTAATAATCAATAAAAATAAATAAAAAATTAGCTTTAGATTTCAAACTATAAACTCAAAACCTAAAGCTAAATTTAAAAATCTTTATAATAATTATAATAAACTATAAAGCATCTCGCCATAAGTCGGCAATTTCCAATATTCTTTTGCAACCGTTTTTTCAAGCTCGTCAATTATCTGACGCATATCTACATCTATGCATTGTAAAATTTTATCTCTGTAGAATTTAGATAATTTATTTATATCGCCAATTTTTTTAGCTTCCGTAAGATAACTTTCAAGCTTTTTTAATTTGTCGTATAGAGATTTGGTTAAATCGCTTATTTTATTAATCAAATCTTTCTCAACTTCAAATTTTATTTTTAAGTTTTTCTTTTTCTCTACAATATCCAAAAGCGCTCTCGTATATTCCATAGAGTTTGGAATAATATGCTTATTAATCATATCTATTAAGGTTAAAGCTTCGATATTCAAAACTTTAATATATTCTTCCAAAACTATTTCGTATCTTGAATGAATTTCGCTTTCTGCAAAAACTTTATGTTTAGTCAAAAGCTCGACATTCTTTTTTGAAATAAATTGAGGCAAAACTTCGGGCGTAGATTTTAAATTATATAATCCTCTTTTTTCGGCTTCCTTTACCCATTCGTCTGAATAGTTATTTCCATTGTATATTATTCTTTTATGTTTTTTGAAAGTTTCTTTAATAAGCTCTTCTAAATCTTTTTCAAAATTAGAACTTTTTTCCAAAATATCGGCAAATTGCGATAAAGATTCGGCTACTATCGTATTTAATATTATATTAGGTCCTGAAATTGACAAACTTGAGCCAACCATTCTAAATTCGAATTTATTTCCCGTGAAAGCCAAAGGAGAAGTTCTGTTTCTGTCGGTTATATCTTTTGTTAGTTTCGCCAAATAATGAACTCCGACTTCCATCTCTTCTTTGCCTTTAGAGTTATATTTTTGAGAATTGACAAAAGATTCCAACATATCCGTTAATTCTTCGCCCAAAAATATTGATATTATCGCAGGAGGCGCTTCGCTCGCTCCAAGTCTATGGTCATTGCTTGCGCTTGCCGTTGTCACTCTTAATAAATCCTGATATTCGTCAACCGCTTTTATAAACGCCGTTAAGAATAATAAGAATTGTTTATTTTTCCAAGGAGTATTTCCAGGCTCAAGCAAATTTATTCCCGTATCCGTGCCTATAGACCAATTATTATGTTTTCCGCTTCCATTTACTCCCGCAAAAGGTTTTTCATGCAGTATGCAAGATAAATTATGCTTTTCGGCAATAACTTTCATTAATTCCATCATAAGTTGATTTTGGTCTGAAGCGATATTTGTAATTGAAAATTCGGGAGCTAATTCGTATTGTCCTGGCGCAACTTCGTTATGTTCCGTTTTTGCCAATATTCCTAATTTCCAAAGCTCGTTATCAAGCTCTTTCATAAACTCGGAAACTCTAGGCTTTATTACTCCAAAATAATGGTCTTCAAGTTCCTGTCCTTTAGGCGGGCATGCTCCAAATAAAGTTCTTTTGCAATATCTTAAATCTTGTCTTTGCAAATATAATTCTCTATCTATTAAAAAATATTCCTGCTCCGCTCCTACAGTAGTATAAACTCTTCCGACATCGTTATGTCCGAATAATTTAAGTATTCTTTTAGCTTCTTTTTCCAAAACTTCCATAGAACGAAGAAGAGGAGTTTTTTTATCCAAAGCCTCGCCTCCATAAGAACAGAAAATAGTCGGAATGCATAAAGTATTATCTTTTATAAAAGCGTATGAAGTCGGGTCCCAAGCGGTATAACCTCTTGCCTCGAAAGTAGTTCTTAATCCGCCAGAAGGAAAACTTGAAGCGTCAGGCTCTCCTTGCGCCAATTCTTTACCCGTAAATTCCATACGAATAGAACCGCCTTCTACCTCGCCAGACGCTGGCTTTTGTCTCGTTATAAAACTTGTATGCTTTTCCGCAGTTATTCCCGTCATAGGCTGAAACCAATGAGTAAAATGCGTAGCGCCTTTTTCTATAGCCCACTCTTTCATGGCATGCGCCACTACATTAGCAAGCTCCAAATCCAATGTTTCTCCGTTTTTTATGGTTTTTACCAATTTTTTATAAACATCTTTAGGCAATTTTTCCCGCATGACATTATCGTTAAAAACCATACTACCAAAAATTTCAGGCACATTTTTCATTTATTGTATCCTCCAATAAAATTTTTAAATTTTTATTAATAAAAATTTTTATTTTTATTGACAATAATTATAAAATTTCTTAAAGTTAAATCAATATTACTATATATAGTTATTTAAATTTTTTTTAAATTTTTTTAAAAATTTTGAAAGATTAATATTATTTGTTATACATTTAATACAAATTTTAATTAAAGAATTTATTTTTTATATTTGAATTAATAATTATTTAGTTAATTCCTCAAATTTTTCAATCATATTTTTTTGATAATCTTCGTATTTTTTGGATAATTTATAATCGGGTTCTATAATTGTTTTATCTCTCAAACTTTCTCTAATTTCATCTAAATCAATATTTTCTTTTAATAATAAAATAGCGGAAATCGCAGCTCCCAAAGAAGCTCCTCCCGAAGGAAGAATTTTTATAGGACATTGCCAAATATTCGCTATAATTTTTAATATTTCAATATCTTTTGTTGGACCGCCCGTAACCGATAAATCGGCTTTTTTTGAAGAATTAAATTTTTTAGAATATTCGGCGATTAAAGATAAAGAACTTAAAACAATTCCTTTATAATCGCAATCAAAATTAGCTTTTTCGTAATATCTTTTTATTTCAAATGATTTACTTATAGGCACGGATTCGTTTTCTTTCTGCCATAACATTAAAGGCAAATTATTTATATTTTCTTTAAGCGAAATTGTTATATCTTTATAATTTTTATTATAATTATTCATTATAGCATCCCAAAGCATAGCGCCATTTGTTCTGCAAAATATCATAAATGGATTTCCTATTCCGTCATACATAGCGTTTGAAACTCCGTTATAATCTCTATCGTTTTCGTCTATATTAAGCATATAAACAAAACTTGTTCCAAGAGATAAAATATCTCCTTTGTATAAAACTTTTGTTTCGGGATTATCTCCGCTTCCAATTCCGACAATACAATTTTTATTAAATCCAAATTTTTCAATAAAATAAGTTGAAATATATCCCGCTTCGCTTGAAGGACTTTTTATATTTCCTAATTTATTTTTTAAATCTTTTGAAACTGCATTTAAAAGATTTTCGTTCCATTCTTTTTTTGAATAATCCATTAAACTCATTCCCGCGCCGTTTCCAAAATCTACGGCTATATTGTCTTTTGCCGTTAATATCGAAGAGATAAAAGTATTGAGCAAAAATATTTTATAAGTATTTTCTAAAAGACTTTTATTATTATCAAAATAATATTTTATAACCGCTCCCGTAAATCTTAAAGGCGAATCAGAACCCGTTATTTGAATCATTTTTTCTTTGCCGCCTGCAGCCTTTCTTAATTCTTTAGCTTGTTTTTCAGCGCAGAAAGTTCTCCAAATCGGAGCTCCGTTATAAGAATAAGAATTTTTTAATATCTCGACTAAACTTTTATTTGCCGATTCTTTTAATTTTAAATATTCCAAATTCTTTTTATAATTATCAGACAAATAAACATGTCCATGCTGTTGAGCGGATATTTGAATAGAATCTATAAGCGAAATATTGCATTTATCTTTTAATTTTGAAAAAGCTTTATCTAAAGCTATTAAAAAAATATTTGTATCTTGTTCCGCTTTGCCTTCTATATTTGAATCGATTAATAAAGTATTTTTATTCATTGAAAAATTATTTATTTCTTCCAAAGAATTAAAAGCTATCGATATATTTAATTCGTTTTTAAAATTTTTGTAATTCAAAACGCTTAAAGTTAAACTTTGCGTGCTTAAATCTATTCCTAAACTATACATTTTTTAGCCTCGTTTTTTTATTATTCGTTATGAGTATATAGAAAAATATTTTATAAATCAAGTTTTCTGTTATTTAATATTTAAAAATTATTTGTTATAAATATTTTTTCTATATGTATTTTAAGTATTAAATTATAAAAACTATATTATTGATTTTTATTAATTTTTAATATTAAATAGTTATTATTAAAAATAAAAAGAATTAAAATGAAATATCAATTATTAGCGAAAGAAACTACATTAAGAAATATTCTGCGGGAATGCATAAAAAGAGAAGAATTTACAAGCATAGATATAGTAAATAGTTTAAATCTTACAAAACCGACAGTTAACGAAGCTTTGGATATTTTAAGAAAAGATAATTTTATCGTAAAAGAAAATTTTAAAAAAGGAATTGTAGGAAGAAAAGCGCAAGTATGGAGAACGGCTTTGCATAATAAAAAATCTCTTGCAATAGATATCGACATTAATATTATAAAAATCGCCATTATCGATATGAACGGTAATTTTTATTTTTATAAAGAATACGATTATTCTATTGACAATTCTAATTTTTTGGAAATTATAAAACTTGTCGTAAACGATTACAGAAATAATTTTGAAGAAACTAAAGATATAAAAAGACTTGGAATTTCTATACCTGGAAATATAAGTTTTGACAGAAAAAATATTTTATACGCTACGAATTTGGGTTTAATCGATATTAATATAAGCAATTTAGAAAGAGAATTAAATTTAGAAATCTTGCTTGAAAACGAAGCTAATAGCGCGGTGCTTGGAGAATTTTTTATCTCTAAAGAAATGGATAAAAATAATTATATGTTAATATCTATTTCAAATTTTGGAGTTGGAGGCGGACAAATAGTTGACGGAAAATTATTAAAAGGCGCTCATAGATTTGCGGGAGAAATTGGGCATTTCACTATTATTATGGACGGAGAGCAATGCGCTTGCGGAAATAGAGGATGTTTTGAAAGATACGCTTCCTATAACGGACTTAAAAATCTTATGAATAAAAATTTAATTAATTTGAAAACAATCGAAGAACTTTTTGAAAGCGAAGATGAAAAATGTAAAAAAGTTATAGAAGAATATTGTAAAATATTAGGAATAGGATTAAGAAGTTTGCTTGCAATATACGATTCAAATAAAATAATATTGAGCAGAAAAATAACTAATTATTGGAATGTAATTTATCCGTATATACATAGAGAAATTTTTGAAAATAATAATTTTCATTCGCAATTTAATATAATGATTGTAAAATCAAAATTTGGAGATAAATCTTCGCTAATTGGAGTGGGATTAATTAATTTTTTCCCTTACATATATGAAGATAATATTTTTAAATAATAAAAAAAATTAATTTTAACTGTTGACAAATAATTAATAATAGACTATACTTATAATAGTAAAATGATTTTATAAATTAAGTAAATTCATTTTATTAATAAATATTACTTGAGGTAAAAGAATGGAATATTTCAAAGGCATTGAAAAAGCGTTATATAAAGGTAAAGACTCTAAAGACGCTTTTTCATTCAAACACTACAACGCATCCGAAACCATAGGAAATAAAACTATGGAAGAATGGATGCCTTTCGCTATGAGCTGGTGGCATACTCTGACTTCTGGAGGAAGCGACCCTTTTGGAAATGGCTCTTATATTAGACCTTGGAGTGACAAAGAACCGCTTGAAGCGTCTAAAATGAGAGTCGAGGCTGGTTTTGAGCTTATGCAAAAATTAGGAATAAATTATTTCTGTTTTCATGATAGAGATTTAGCTCCCGAATGCAAAAGTTTAAAAGAAACCAATCAAAAATTGGATATTATAGTAGGTTTATTAGAAGAGAATATGAGTAAAACGAATAAAAAAGTTTTATGGGCTACCTCTTCCCTATTTACAAATCCAAGATATATGCATGGAGCGGCTACGAGTCCTTATGCCGATGTTTTCGCTATAGCTTGCGCTCAAACAAAAAATACTATGGATATAGCTAAAAAATTAAACGCTAAAGGATATGTTTTTTGGGGAGGAAGAGAAGGTTATGAAACTCTTTTAAATACGGATATGAAAAGAGAATTGGAACATTTGGCTTATTTCTTATCTATGGCTGTGGAATATAAAGAAAAGATAGGATTTAAAGGACAATTCTTTATAGAACCTAAACCTAAAGAACCTACAAAACATCAATACGATTTTGACGCCGCCGCTACTTTAGAGTTTTTGTATCATTATAAACTTGACAAATATTTTGAGCTTAATTTGGAAGTAAATCATGCGACTCTTGCGGGACATACTATGCAACATGAAATGCAAGTGGCAAGAAATCATAATAAATTAGGTTCGGTTGATATAAACTACGGCGATACATTTTTAGGATGGGACACCGATATGTTTTTAACAAATATTTATGACGCTATATTTATGATGATAGAAATTATAAAAAATGGCGGATTAAAAAACGGCGGATTTAATTTTGACGCTAAAGTTCGCAGACCTTCGCATACGATGGAAGATTTAATTTATTCGTATATAGCGGGAATGGATACTTTGGCTTGGGGATTAAGAATAGCCGATAAAATCATAAAAGACGGTTTCTTTGATAAATTTATAGCCGAAAGATATAGTTCTTACGATAGCGGAATTGGAGAAAAAATAGAAAAAAAATCTACTTCATTTGAAGAATTATATAATTACGCTATGAATTTAGAAGAAAAAGAGCTTCCAAGCGGAAATCAAGAATTGCTTGAAGCCAAATTAAATCAATTTATTTATAATAATTAAGGAGTAAGCTATGGATATCGATAAATCATATCAAACAAAATTAATACATTACAAGGAAGGAGGAAATGGTTCAGTAGTTCCGCCAATATATCAAAGTAGTCTTTTTACTTTTGAAAATTGGGATAGTATAGATAAAGCATTTGACGACCCATTTAATAATTCTATATATACAAGAGGAAATAATCCATCCGTATCATTAGTTGAAGAAAAAATTGCTATTTTATGCGGCGGAGAAAGGGCAAAGCTATTTTCATCTGGTATGGGAGCTATATCTTCCGCCATATTACACTTTGTAAAACATGGAGAACATATAATTTCCATAAAAAATGTATATGGTCCCGCTAATAATTTCATGAATGTCTATTTAAAAGAAAAATGTAATATAGAAACTACATTTATAGACGGAAAAGATATAAAGGATTTTGAAAATTCAATTAAAGATAATACTAAACTAATATATTTAGAAAGTCCATCTTCTGCGGTATTTAGTCTACAAGATATTAAAAAAGTTGTAGCGTTAGCTAAAAAAAATAATATAAAAACTATTATTGACAATACTTGGGCAACCCCAATATTCCAAAGACCATTAGAAATGGGAATAGATTTAGAAATTCATTCATGCTCTAAATATATCGGAGGGCATAGCGATGTAGTAGCTGGAGTAGCAGTTGGAAAAGAAATTGATATAAGAAGCATATTTGATAGAGAGCATGCTTTTTTAGGGGCTAAATTATCTCCGTTTGAAGCTTGGTTAATATTGAGAAGTTTAAGGACATTAAAAATTAGAATGTTGCAACATCAAGAAAATGCAATAGTTGTAGCAAATTTTTTAAATAAACATCCTAAAATAAAAAAGGTTCTATATCCTGGAATTGAAAGTTTTGAACAATATCAATTAGCCAAAGAACAAATGAGCGGATTTTCTGGTTTAATGGGATTTATCATAGATTCTAATAATATTGATGAAATAAAAAATTTCTTTAATAGCTTAAAATATTTTAGAATAGGAGTTAGTTGGGGCGGACATGAAAGTTTAATATACGCTCCTGCAATAAGCTATTTAAAAGAAATGCCTAAAGAACAATTTGATAATATGGGAATTTCTTTAGGAGTTATGAGAATATCGGTAGGATTAGAAGAAGTTAATGATTTAATAGACGATTTAAAACAAGCTTTAAAACATATAAAATAATAGGAGTTTAAATTATGAAAACTTATAAAATTTCAACTTTTTGGAAAATATTTCCTTTAGTATTTATATTAGTAGGCGTTCTTATTGGAACTGTTAGATATGGAATACCAATAGAATTTTTACTAATAATTGGGACATTAATTTGCTGCATAATAGCATATTTTGGCGGATTCAAATGGAAAGAAATGGAACAAGCATTTGTTAAAAAAATAGCGGATACTTGGTTAGGAGTTTTAATCCTTATATTAATCGGAGCAATAGTTGGCACTTGGATATATAGCGGCGCTGTTCCAATGTTAATTTATTATGGTATTAAATGGATTAATCCTTCGCTAATTCCGTTTACCGCTTTTATAGTTACTTCATTTGTGGCAATTTTTACGGGAACTTCTTGGGGTGCTGCAGCTACTTCGGGAGTTGCATTTATTGGCGTGGCGCAAGCTACGGGCGTTCCAATTCCTCTAATTGCAGGAGCAATAATTAGCGGAGCTTATGTTGGAGATAAAAATTCGCCTATTTCAGATACTACAGTTTTATCGGCTATGGGTTCGGGAGCGGGTTTAATAGACCATATAAAATCTATGTTGATAGTATCAATTCCAGCTATAATTATATCAAGCATAATTTTTATAGCTTTAGGATTAAGCGCAAACACTTCTATAGATATAGAAACTATGCAAGAAACAAAAGAAATACTAGATTCATTGCAATCTATATTTAATTTTAATATATTATTATTGCTACCAGCTGCAATAGTTTTTATTGGAAGTTTTAAAGGCGTATCTCCCATAATAACAATGTTTTTAGGTAGTTTATTAGCGTTAATTTTAGGAGTGATATTTCAAGATTTTGGATTTCTAAATTCTATAAAATCATTTGTAAGCGGTTTTAATGTTTCTATGTCATCTTTATCTCAAGAACAAATTCCAAATAATTTGAACAATCTTTTAAATAGAGGCGGT
>OIYR01001132.1_pt1 | contig 13955 bp, 12 predicted proteins | sample 1588221 | NCBI WGS metagenome assembly OIYR01 (sample SAMN03283292) | human gut metagenome | biome: human-associated habitat; material: feces | host: Homo sapiens | place: Peru | collected 2012 | reverse complement strand
AAGCTTCTTCTATAACTTATAAGTAAATAGATTATTGCCATAAAAATTGCATTAAAATATATAAGTGATTTCAAACGAGGGGATGAGAAAATAAATTTAAAAGCATTTTTTAAATCACGAATATATTTTTTTAATCCAATTCTTGCATTTTTAATTTTTATATGATTTTCATCTGGATTTGTGATGTCTTCAATTTCTATAAACAGATGTGAAAGTATAACAGAAAATAATGTGCATAGTAAACATGCAATTATCGGAATGTTAGGATTAATATTATATAAGAATCCAGATGCTCCACATGAAAGAGCTGCTAATACATAGTAGGCGGCAGAACTTTTTCCATCAATTTTAGAAAATATTTTTTGATTTTTATTTGATTTTTGTAATGAATCATATATTAGATTTGATTCACACAGATTTTTTAGTACAAATCCTAATGCCATAAAAATATTACCAATGATCATTATATACATAGAGTGGCAACCTAGAACAAAAAGAACATATACGAAAAGTGCTAAGTTTCCCACAATTAATCCTGTCCTTTTATCTGTTTTTTCTACAAACAATGTTGCTGGAATTTGCAACAAAACTTTGAAGAATGGATAAAATGAGTCTGCAAAGATAATTTCTGCTGCAGACAAACCTTTATATGCATTTAAAAACATGAATGAAATAGCATAGTAAAATAATAGATCCCATGAAAAAGCTTTGTATAAAAAATATAATTTAAGATTATGTTTTTTATTTTTTTCTAGTGTATTAGTTTTACTCATTAATTTCTCCTTTGTTTATTTGTTTGATTTTATATGTTTATTTTATACATTTTCAGAAGTTGATTCTGATGAAGATTCAGAATCTTTACCTGTATCAGGAATTTTATCTTTGCCAGTGTCTGGAGAAGGGGAAGGTTCTTTATCTGGATCTTTATTTTCTCCAAAATCTTCGCCTGGATTTGGCTTTTCTGTTTCTTCTGGTGTTGGTGAAGGTGTTTGGTCTGGCTTTGGACTTTCTGATGGAGTAGTTGATGGTTCAGGTGAAGGCGTTGGTTCTACATAATTTCTCCATGGATTGTTGGCCACTGGATCAGTTGGGTCATAATTTCTACAAGTTTCATTTGAAGAAATTTTTGCAGCAGATGGCTTAGCTACATTTAATGTTGTGCAGAATTCTACGTAGCAGCCGCTTGCACAATTTTCGTAAATCCATTTTGCGTCTGCGACAGTAAGTCTAACACAGCCAGCAGATGCTGATGTTCCTAATTTATCATATTCCCAATATTCGAGTGAATCTGGCTGGTAATTTCTTAAATAAGGTACAGAGTGGAATAGAATATTTCCTGTTATTCTTGTACAGTATTGACCATATACTCCGCCAAATAGTGGAAGCCATCTGTATTTGTAATTTAATTTGTAAACACCACCTCTTGGAGTGGCTGTACCAGTTGAGCATACCATTGTTTTTACTAGATTATTGTAATCTCCTGAATCATCTTTTGTATATATTGCAACTACATTTGATGTATATGAAATTCTAATATAGTATTTAGGTCCGTTAGCGTTCTTTTCTTTATTTAGATCAACTTTTGTATCAACTGCATCTTCAGCAATATCCCAACTGTTATCTTCTTGGTAATTGCTATTTATTACTGTTATTGAATTTTGTAGATTTTCTGCATCAAGTTTTGATAGAGCAATTAGATCTTCATTTGAGGTTGTGATTTCAAAACCATTTTCAGTTAATGTACCTGTTTCATAATCTTTTGTATTTGAAGTTGTTTCTTCAAATGCTGGATCTTCTAAAGATATAATTATGAATGTTTTTTCAATATTTTTTTGATTATCTGTAGGAATTTTAGTTATTTTTATATCTTCAGTTTTAGTTGATGTAAATTCATTAGTAGAAATTTCAGATTGTTCGGTTTCTGAATTTTCACTAAGTTCTGTTATATTTTCAAATATTGCAAATTTTGTTCCAACTTCTAATCCTTTTGAATCTAAATTTAGAATGATATTTTGTTTTGCAGGGGAAATTTCATTTTCTTTTTGAGATGTTTGGATAGTTTGAGTTGGTATGGCGTTTTTTTTATGTTGATATAGTAAAATACTAATTATAATAATTGCTACTAAGATAAATAATATAGTAATACTTAGAGTTTTGTGATTTTTTAAAAAGTTAATTGGTTTATTCATTTTTTCTCCTTTAGATTTTATAAAATTCATTTATAAAAAATTATAACATATAGGATAAATGAAAACAAATAAAAATATGAATATATTATGTATTTTATAAATTGACAAAAAGTAAACATATTGATAATATAATGATGATAATTGGAGGAAAAAAATGAATGTTTATCCAGATTTATATTTAAATAGTGTAATTGATATAAATGCTACATTACTAAAGAAAAATAAGCTTGAAGCATTGATATTGGATGTTGATAATACACTTATTGACTATTATAAAAATTTAATTGATGGTGCTGAAGATTGGTGCGAAAATTTAAAAAGTGAAGGTATAAAGTGTATTATTTTATCAAATAGTAATAAAAAAGAAAAAGTTGAAACAGTTGCTAAAAAATTGGGAATAAAATATATAATGTTTGCTAAAAAGCCTTTGAAATCAGGATTTAAAAGGGCACTGGAAAAATTAGAGATGAAACCAGAACAAGTTGCTGTTGTCGGAGATCAGATATTTACAGATGTTATCGGAGCTAAAAGAATGAAAATGTTTTCTATTTTAGTAAAGCAGGTAGGAGAAAAAGATATATTTATTACAAAAGTAAAAAGACCTATAGAAAATGCTATAATAAAAAAATACTTAAGAGAGAAGGGTAAAAAGTAAAATGTATTTTAATAATATACATATATTAGTTTATTTGTTTATTGGTTTATTAGGCTGTGTAGTTGGACAGGCTATTGGTTTAGCAAATGAAAGATTAATGAATCACGAAAGAATTATAGAAAAAGGATCTTTGAAAAAATTTAAAGATGAATTTGTACCTCATTATGGATTAATGACAGTTATGTTTATTTTGTATGCAGGTATTGTATATGTAACTGGAATTGACAAGTCAAATTGGTATGCAAATATAAAATTAATTAGTTATTTGATTTTGTTACCTCTATTGGTATCAGCTTTTATAATTGATTTGAAAAAGCAAATAATTCCTAATAGATTAGTTTTAACAATTTTTGAAGCTGGATTGTTAATTACTTTCTTTGAAGGAATTAATAGCCCAACAGGTATGACGTTGGCATTGAATAGATTTGAAGGAATGGCTGCTGGTGCTGGAATTTTCCTAATAATAACATTACTTGGTGGACTTATAGCAGGAAAAGAAGCTATGGGAATGGGTGATGTTAAACTAATGGGAGCATTAGGATTATTCTTTGGGTTTAGGAATATTATTTCAATTTCAGTTTTATCTTTTTTATTAGGTGCAATAATTAGTTTATTTTTATTAATTTCTAAAATAAAAAAGACAGATGAATATATTCCATTTGGACCATTTATTGTTGCTTCTGCAATTTTAGCAATGGTTATACCAGAACAAGTTTTATTTGCTCAGTTGTGGATGTTCTTTTCTGGTCAATGGATTATAAATAAATTCTTACAATAAAGTGCAGATAATAAAATGAAAAAGGGGGATACTATTTTTTATGAATATTAAAATTAAATGGCTAAGAGATAGATTAAGAACTCAAAATTTGCAAGGTATGATAGTTTCAAATCCAGTTAATATTAAGTATTTAACAGAAATTGAAGCTGAAGGTGTTCTTCTAATAACGTTAAAAGAAAATTTTTTCATAACAGATAGTAGGTATGTTGAAGCGGTTAATACAATATTAACTATTGAAGATGAAATTTTGGTAAATGATAAGAAGAATTTAACTAAAGATGATTATGCTGCATTTTTTATGTTTTGTGAAAATGTTGGTTTTGAGGAAAATTTTGTTACTTATGCAGAATATAAAGATTTGCTTCAAAGATATAGAGTTAATCTTATGGAAACAGAGCATATAATAGAAGCACAAAGAATTATAAAAGATGAACGTGAAATAAAATATATAGAAAAAGCTTGTGAAATAACAGATAAATGTTTTGAACATTTACAACATTTTATAAAAATTGGAATGAGTGAGAAAGAAATTGCTTTTGAAATTGAAAGATTTTTTAAAACGAATGGAGCAGAAGGAGTTTCATTTGATCCAATTGTTGCATCTGGACACAATTCTTCAATGCCACATGCAGTCCCTGGAAATAGGAAGATAAAAGATGGGGATATTATATTAATTGATATGGGGTGTAAATATCAAGGATATTGTTCAGATATGACCAGAATGATATTTGTTAATTATATGGAAGATGAATTCAAGGAACCTTATGAGATTTGTTTAAAAAATAATGAAATGAGTGAAAAGGACATAAAAGATGGAAAAAATATGAAAGCAATAGCTCAGAATTCAAATAATGATTTGAAACAAAATGGATTTGTACCACTACATTCTTTAGGACATGGAGTTGGTTTGAATATTCATGAAGAACCATTTTTCGGAATAGTTTATGATCAGCCTTTAAAAGAAAATATGGTTGTTACGATTGAACCAGGAGTATATAAACCAGGCCAATTTGGTATTAGAATAGAAGATACTTTGCTTGTAACAAAATTGGGTTCACAAAAATTAACTAGATCACCAAAAGAGCCAACAATTATACATGTATAGAATAAAAAGTTAATGAAAATGTCGCAAACACTTGATTTTATGCATAAAATATAGTAATATATTAAAAGACTTTTAAAATATGAAGTAAAAAATTAAAATTAAATATAAATAAGGGAGGAATAACAATGGCAGAGGTATACATGGCAGGAGATTTAAGAAACGGAACAACATTTGAAATGGATGGTTCTGTATATAAAGTTGTTGAATTTCAACACGTAAAACCAGGAAAAGGAGCTGCTTTCGTAAGAACAAAATTAAAAAATGTAATTAATGGATCTGTTTTAGAAAAAACATTCAATCCATCAGAAAAATTACAAGGTGCAGAAATTGAAAAAAGAGATATGCAATATCTTTACAATGATGAAGACTTGTATTATTTCATGGATAATGAAACATATGAGCAAATGCCTCTTAACAAAGAGCAAATTGGTGATGCTTTAAAATTCATTAAAGAAAATATGACTTGTAAAATACTTTCATTTAAAGGAAAAGTATTTGCAGTTGAACCACCAATGTTTGTTGAATTAGAAGTTACATATACTGAACCTGGATTTAGTGGAAACACAACAACAACTTCTGGAAAACCAGCAACTCTTGAAAATGGATATGAAATATCAGTACCTTTATTTGTTAATATAGGTGATGTTATAAGAATTGATACTAGAACTGGTGAGTACATGGAAAGAATTTAGTCAGAAGGAGACTTAAGTTAGTGTCAAATTTAGAAGAGCAATATCAAAAGATGATTGAAACTTTAGAGAACACAATTAAAGATAAAGAAGCTTTAGAAAAGGCAAAAGAGCAACTTGATGATATTGTGTCTATCGTAGTTGATGATTGTTCACATGTATTAGATGTATATGATGAAAAGATTAAATCTATCGAAAATAGAAATTTAGATTATGAAATGAGAATTTCTGTTTTAGAAGAAAAATTAAAATATTTTGAAAAAATGGTTGAATTAGAAGATTATGATTTTTTCATAACGTGTCCTTATTGTGGATTTGAATTTCAAACTGATTATGATGAGGAAATAGAGGAGATTATTTGTCCTGAGTGTGGGCAAAGCTTTGATATTGATTGGGATGATGAAGATGATTCAACTGATAGACCAGAAAATTAAAAATAGTTTAATGGATTGACGGCTTTGCCGTCTTTTTTTATGGTTAGATGCAAATGGCATCCTGTTGTGGCTCCATTTGTGGATTTACCAGTTGAATCTTTATATGGATTTCCAATAACGTTATATACGTATTTTGGTCCAACATGTGCTATTATTGAATTACTAGAAATTGATTGACCAACCGAATAGAGAAAATTGGGAGAAATATGACAATATGATGCAGTGATAATGTCATTTTGCACTGTTATTGTATATCCTCCTGCACCTTTGAATCCGTGTAAATATAACTTTGCCAGGGAAACATGTGTGGATTGGTGTGCCTTCTGAAGCAGCAATATCAAGACCTGAGTGGTATGATGATGCACCTCCAGTTGGAGATTTTCTTGGACCAAATGGTGATGTGATGTTCTTATTTCCGGGAAGTGGCCAGTTGAATTTGTTTGAATTAAATGTTTCATTAGTGCTATTTATGAAAGAACTTTGTGAGTATTTTAGAGTAAATATTGATATAAAGATTAATATGATTGTTATGAGAGAAAATGATTTAAAAAAAGAGCTGTACATAGAAATTCCTTTCTGGTATAGCCCTTTTATTTTTTGTGATTATATATTGATTGCTAAAGAATGTCAAGAATAAAATGGAAAAAATTACAAAGAATTAATAGGCGTTTTATATTGATATTTTGAGATTGCTTTAGTATAATTTTGTGTAGATGATAAAAAAGGAGAGAAACAAATGAAAAGAAAAATTATTTGCGTTATATTACTTTGCTTAATTGTTTTTTCAAATGCTATGACTAGCTATGCAATGGTTAGTGATGAATTATTGAATGAAGTTGAATCAAAAGAAAAATTAGATGCAGATGACGGAATAGTGAAAAATGAAGAAAATACAAGCTTTTCTGAAAATGAATTACAAGTTGACGAGATAATAGAAGATGAAAAAAATGAAATCGAAGAAGATAATGAGAATGTAATAAATCAAGATAGTATTGAAAGCGAGAATACTGTAAGTAGTTATAGTACTGAAATAAAAGAAGGTTTAATTGAAATTGATAATGATTGGAAGATGGTTGTAAACGGTAAAATTGATTATAATTATACTGGAATGGGTGCAAATAGAAATGGAAAATGGTATGTTGAAAATGGAACTATTACATATAAATATACAGGTGTTATAGAAGAAAATGGAATTGTATATGTTATAGAAAATAGTTTTGCTAAAGAGGCATTTTCTAAAGAAGAAAAAAGATTAGTAGAATTAAGAAAAAATGACTGGAAGATGGTTGTAGATGGTAAAATAGATGAAAATTATACAGGAGTAGGAGCAAATAGAAATGGTAAATGGTATATTGAAAATGGAGATATAACATATAAATATACTAACGTTGTTGCTGAAGATGATACTGTATATGTTATAGAAAATAGCCATGTTAAAGAAACATTTTCAAAGAAAGAAAGAAGATTGGTAGAACTAAGAAAAAATGACTGGAAAATGGTTGTAGATGGTAAGATAGAGGAACATTATACAGGAACTGGCATAAACATAAATGGTAGATGGTATATAGAAGATGGACAAATTACTTATCATTATAACGGATTAGCAAAAGATGATACAGGAATATATGTTGTTCATAATAGCTATGTAGATAATATTACTAAAATGATGGAATTTGATGGTGAGTGGTATATGATTGTTAATGGAAAGGCTGATGAAGAGTATACTGGACTTGCTGAAAATAAGAATGGAAAATGGCTTTTTGAAAATGGAAAAATATCATATGAATATACAGATACATGGTTTGATGGTGAAGTAGGCTATATAATTGAAAATAGTAAAATATATATTACTGTTGATAAAAACACTAATGGAATGTTTGAAGTAAACAAAGAATGGCGTAATGTGGTTAATGGAAAAGTAGATTACAATTATACAGGGGTTGCTCAAAATGCTGCTGGTAGATGGTATTTTGAAGACGGTAAACTTACATATACATATAATGGTGAATATACAGATACTGATGGAATAACATATATTATTTCAAATAGTAGATTTTCTGGAGTACTTAAGGTTCCTGGATATTCAGGGAATATGATTGTAGAATATCCTATTCAATCTAATGGATATATTTCAGATTCATTATGCGTATCAGGTTGGGTGTTGAGTTCGGAGAAAAATGATAAAGTACTAATATATGTAGATGGTAAATATATTGGAGAGGCAACAAGAGAGGAAAGATCTGAATTATTTGATGAGCCTGCCAATAATGAATATGGTGGAATTGATACAACGCCATTACCAGGATTTTATTATAACTTGGGAGATAAAGGACTAAAGCTTGGATATCACAAAATAACGGTAAAAAATGTTGCTTCTGATGGCGAAACGGTAATCCAGTCTAGAGAAGTTGAAATCGATATTACTGCACTTACTAAATCCTTTGGAATTGATGTTTCACATTATCAAGGTGAAATTGATTGGGATGCAGTTAAGAAAAGTGGAGTTACATTTGCTATATTGAAAATAGGGGAATATTGGTCAAGTAGTAAGAAAGTTATTTTTGATCAATTTTTTGAAAGAAACTATTGGGCATGTAAAAGATTAGGAATTGCTGTTGGTGGATATTTCTATTCTTATGCTTTTAATAGAGCTGAAGGAATTGAGGAAGCAGATGTGTGTTTATCATTAATTAAAAACAAGAGGTTTGAATTACCTATATTTATTGATGTGGAAGATAAGGCTATAAAGAATGCTGTTGCTAATGGAAAAACAGATAAGGCTAATGTTACAGATGCGTCTTTAGCATTTTGTGAGAAGATGGTGAATGCTGGACATCAAGCTGGTGTTTATGCAAGTAGAAATTTCTTCTATGATTATTTTGATATTCCTTTGCTTGAAAAATATTGGATATGGGTTGCACATTATACGTCTAATCAAACGGACTATACAGGAAAATATAATTTCTGGCAATATACTAGTGATGGAAATGTTAATGGTATAAATGGAAGAGTAGATTTAGATTGGTTTTATCAAAGATAATAATAACTATCCCAAGTATAATGAAGTAATAGTATGAAAGTGGATACAAAAGTTAGCTTTTATAGTATTACTTCACATAGTTGGGAAAATCATTAAAGTAACTAAAAAAAGAAAGCTAAATAGCTTTCTTTTTTTAGTTATGGCAGGGGTAGTAGGATTCGAACCCACACAGGCGGTTTTGGAGACCGATGTGCTACCATTGACACTATACCCCTAAGTGACTTTATTATTATACAGGTTTTATTTTGGTTTTGCAATATTTTTTTATAAAAAATCCAAAAATAATAGCAATGTAATCCATATATAATTTAATAGTATTTTAGTGTTTTATTGTGTTATAAAAATTTAAAACAAGGTAAAAGAAATTTCTACCTTGTTTTAATGTATTTACTATTGATTATCATGTTCTATTAATTTTTCTACTATTTGTATAGCATTTGTTGCAGCACCTTTTCTAATATTGTCTGCAACTACCCATAAGTTTAATCCTGAATCAACAGAATCATCTCTACGAATTCTTCCAACAAATACTTCATTATGTTCTGTTGCATGAGTGGCAAGAGGATAAGTGTTTGTTGATGGATCATCTTCAACTATTATACCAGGATAATTTCTTAATGTAGAAAATACATCTGCTATATCAAAGTCCTTTTCAAATTCTAGATTTATAGATTCACTATGTGAATTTATAACAGGAACACGTACAGTTGTTGCTGTAATTCTTAAATCTGGTTTTTCTAATATTTTCCTTGTTTCATTTATCATTTTCATTTCTTCTTTTGTATAGCCATTTTCTAAGAATACATCAATATGTGGAAGACAGTTATTATATATTGGGTGTGGCCATTTTTTAGGTTCTAGCCCCTTTTGTGTATTGTAAAAATCATCTACTGCAGCTTTTCCACCACCTGATACAGCTTGATATGTAGAGTATACAACTCTTTTAATATGATATTTTTCGTCTAAAGCTTTTAGTGGAAGAACTGCTTGAATTGTTGAACAATTTGGATTTGCAATTATGCCCTTATTTTTAAAAGCAGCGTGCATATTTACTTCTGGAACTACCAATGGAACATCAGGATCCATTCTAAATGCACTACTATTATCAACAACAATACAACCTTTTGATGCTGCAATTGGAGAGAATTTTTTTGATGTGTCTCCACCTGCTGAAAAGATTGCAAAGTCAAAACCTTCATCAAATGAATTTTCTGTTAGTTCGCGAGCAGTATATTCCTTTCCCATAAATTCAATTTTTTGACCAGCAGATCTTGCTGAACAGAAGAATGCATATTCTGAGATTGGAAGGTTGAATTCTTCTAAAACTTGAAGTGCTTTTCTTCCTACTAAACCTGTTGCACCAACTAGTGCTAATTTGTATTTTTTCATATATATTACCTCACTTTTAAAGTGATAAAAGAGAAAAATATAATTATATTTTTTCTACATTACAGTATATGTTAAAAAAGTGAAAAAAGCAATAAAATATTACTTTACGAGGGTATATTTTATGGACAAATTATTTATATTATGATAAGATACGAGTGATTAAAAATATTGATTGGAGATTTTATAGATGGATAAAATAGCAGTATTGATACCTTGCTACAATGAAGCGAAAACTGTTAGGAAAGTTGTAGAAGATTTTAAAAGAGCGTTACCAGAGGCAACGATTTATGTTTATGATAATAATTCAACTGATAAAACAGCTGAGATTGCAAGAGAAGCTGGAGCTGTTGTTAGATATGAAAGAAAACAGGGCAAAGGTAATGTTATTAGAAGGATGTTTAGAGACATAGATGCTGAATGTTATATAATGACAGATGGAGACGATACTTATCCTGCTGAATATGCTCAAGAAATGTGTAATGCTGTATTAGATAAAAATGTTGATATGGTTGTTGGTGATAGATTATCATCTACATATTTTACTGAAAATAAGAGAGCTTTTCATAACTTAGGAAATGTTTTGGTTAGAGGATTAATTAATATAATTTATAATGGAAAGATAAGGGATGTTATGACAGGTTATAGAGCTTTTAGTTATGAATTTGTAAAAACTTTTCCAGTGCTATCTAAAGGCTTTGAAATTGAAACAGAGATGACAATACATGCTTTGGACAAAAATATGAGCGTTGAAAATGTTATTATTCAATATAGAGATAGACCTGAAGGTAGTGTATCAAAATTAAATACATATACAGATGGATTTAAGGTTTTAAAATTAATAGGTACTTTGTATAAAAATTACAAACCATTATCATTTTTCTCATTAATATCTGCTATATTATTTCTTTTAGGATTTGCATTTTTTATACCAGTGTTTAATGAATATTTGCATACTGGACTTGTTCCAAGAATGCCTTCATTTTTAGCTTGTGTGTTTTTCTTGTTGTGTGGTGTGCAATCATTTTTTGTTGGATTGATATTACAGACGATTGTTAATAAATCAAGACAAGAGTTTGAGATTAAATTAAATGAGTTTCATGATAAATATAAAGAGTTGAAAAAAATGGAGGAATAAGGTGAACGAGAAAAAGATTGGCTTTAAAAATATAATAATTTTTATTGTATCGATTTTTGCAATAATTTCACTTAATATTAATTTAGATATATCCAAAGGTTTTATAGAGGCATTTTCTGCAAATTCTGTTGTTTGGATATTTGTATTATGTTTTTTTTATTGGTTATTAAGTGATGTGTCTAAAATAGATGATAAAAGATTAAAAATTACTTGTATTATAATTGCTGTAATCCTTGCTTTGATGGAAGTCGTTGGAAATAGTTTGGATGCGTATTTGAATCTAGATGGTTTGTTCTATAATAAGAGAGTTTTTGTTAGGGCTATGTGCAAAGTTTGTGGATTTACACTTGTTATTTATTCAATATTATGCAAATTATTTTGGCGTTTGAAAGAATTAAAATTAAATAATATAGAAGCTAAATATTTTACTTGCAATAAGAGGTCATTTTTATTAGTTTGGTTGGTTATATTTTTAGCGTGGATTCCTTATTTGTTAAAATATTATCCAGGTATTACTACACCAGATTCATTTGATCAAATTTGTCAAGGTCTTGGTTTAACACAGCTAACTAATCATCATCCTGTGACTCATACAGCATTTATAGCTATATTTATGAATATTGGGAAAGCGGTTGGAAATTATAATTTAGGAATCGCATTATATAGTATATTTCAGATGTTAATTTTATCTGCAAGCTTTTCTTTTGGAATATACTACATGGCAAAGAAAAACATTGACTTTAGGTGGAGAATATTTAGTTTATTATTTTTAGCTTTATATCCAGTAAACGGAATGTATAGTATAACAATGTGGAAGGATATACCTTTTGCAGCATGTATGTTAATTTTTGTAATTATGCTTTATGAAATTGTTTCATCTAAAGGAAATTTCTTTGATAGTAAAAAGAATATATTGCTTTTTGTTTTAAGTATGATTTCAGTTATTTTATTTAGAAATAATGGAATTTATGTTGTGGTATTAACTTTACCAATAATATTATTAGCATATAGAAAATATTATAAAAAAATTACTGGTATATTTTTATTTATATTATGTGCTTATGCTATATGGAAAGGTCCAGTATTTAATGTATTAGGTGTTGAGAAGGGATCTTCAAGAGAAGCTTTATCTATACCGCTACAGCAGTTTGCTAGAATTGTTAAAGAACATTCTGACGAACTAACTGACGAAGAAAAGGAAAATATACATAAATATCTTAAAACAAGGGATTTAGATGAATTGTATGATCCTAGATTATCTGATAATGTTAAAGCAACATTTGATGATGAATATTTTAAGAAAGATAAAAAGACGTTTATAACAACTTGGACTAAGTTGTGTTTCAAATATCCTAAAACAGCGGTTGAATCTTTATTATGTAACAGTTATGGATATTGGTATCCTGAATTTCAGTATTGGGTTGTTGCTAGAAGTACAGTTAATTCTGATAATGATGGCAAAATTGTTTTGCCAATAGAACAGCAAAGTTTGCTTGAAAATGCAAGATGGAATAATTATGATTCATTTATTGAAAAAAGAAATATACCAATTATTTCAATGCTATTTAGTATTGGATTTGTATTTTGGTTAGTTGTTGTAAGCTTTGGGTATGTAATTTATAAAAAAGAGTACAAGAAATTATTAATATTTGTACCAGTTTTAGTGTTATGGTTAACTTGTTTAGCTTCACCTGTAAGTGGTGAATATAGATATATGTATGCAATGTTTGCAATGATTCCAATATTGATTGGAATTAGTTTAATAAATAATAAGGAAGTAGTTTAATGGAAAATAAGAAAGAACGTTTAACATATTTGGATGTGGCAAAAGGAATAGGAATTTTGCTTGTTGTTATTGGACATGTATATGCTTTTAATAGACAGATTGTTGATAGATTTTTTGTTGTATGGTTATATTCATTTCATATGCCTTTATTTTTCATTATTTCTGGAATGTTAATTGCATATAAAGACGAAAAAGATATCTGGAAATTTGTTAAGAAAAGAATAAAGGGGATACTTATCCCATATGTATTTTTTAGTATTTTTTCAATAATAGTTTTTGCTATAGTGAATGATTTTAATAGAGAGGTATTTGTTCAAAATATAAAGGCTACTATTTGTGGTGTTGGAATTGATACTTTGTGGTTCTTACCAGCATTGTTTTTTGGAGAAGTAATATTTTTTGTTTTGAAAAATTTACTTAAAAATAAATATGTGATTTGCATAATTAGTGCTATAATTTATACTTTGGGCAATTTTATGATGAAGGATTATGGACTTATATGTTTATTTTTAGGTAGAATTTGTATTGCTGTTGGATTTATAATGATAGGAAATTATACAATGAATTTAATAAGAAAAAGAAACATGCCATGGTATGGTTTGATTGTTATTGCTATTTTGTCAGTAATTTTGAGTAAGATAAATGGCTTAGTTGATTTGAATAATTTGGTTTTTAATAATCATATACTTTATTTGATAAATTCATTGATAGGAACATATTTGATTTTGGAAATCTCAAAATTAATTGATAGTGAT